>Ga0154467_1111_pt1 | contig 12396 bp, 8 predicted proteins | sample RifGroC2_FD_105660 | JGI IMG/M metagenome (GOLD analysis project Ga0154467, IMG submission 105660) | Candidatus Wallbacteria bacterium GWC2_49_35 | reverse complement strand
AATTCAGCGGAACGTTCACCTCGACCGGGGCGAGCGGAAGTTTTTACGAGACCGACGGCGTCACGGTGAAAGGCACCTGGCAGATAACTAAAGCTGGCGGCTCCAATTAAAAGTCTTTTTATTTACCGAACAGGAACCTGGCGGGATTGACCGAGCAGAAGGTGTGTTTGGCTTCGGCAGTCAGATGCGGCGTTTCGGAAAAGTAACTCAGGTATTTGCTGTAGGACTCGATCTTTAACAGGCTCATCATGAAATCGGAGCCGAACAGAATTTTATCGGGTACCGCTTTCGACATTTTATGCGGCAGTTTTTCGAGTAACGCCTTAAGGCCCGCGTAATAAGCCGGGTCATACCCGTTGAAGGATAGATCCGTGTAAACGTTTTCGTATTTATAGATAAGCGTGCATATCCGGTTCGACCAGTCGGAGAAGGGCGCCAGGCCCTTTCTTCCGAAATGCGCCAGATTGAGTTTCAGCGCGGGATAATTTTTGAGCGCCTCTTCCCAGCGGGCGGGCGATGTGAATTTCAGAGCCTCGGCGGCGCCGCAGGTGGTGTAGCCTTCGTCGTTGCAGTGGGCCGTTATGGGGATTCCTTTTTTTTCGCAGAGCGAATAGAGCATATTCACTTTTTCTAATTCATCCGCATCGTCTTCCGGCCACGGATCGAAGCCCAGCGGCGGATACACTTTTATCCCGGCGAAACTGTGGGCGCCGAGTTTTTTAATGCCGCCGTCGAAATCGCCGAATCTTTCGGCGAGCGCCGCGCGCGATGGCGAAAATTCGTCGAAGTACTGCTTCAGAATGGATTCCAGCTTGTTTTTGGTGTAGTTTCTGGTGTTGACTCCCAGGAACGGGTATATTTCGAAAAAAGCATATTCGCTTTTTTTGATGTATTTTTTAATGCCGTTGAACAGGTCGATGATCTGCTCTGTGACTGGTTTCTGCGCGGGCTCGCTGTAATAGGTGTCGAGTTTCTGCGCCTCGGGGTTGCCGAAATCCATTATCAGCGGGGTCAGAACCGCATTTTTATAAAATTTACCGCCGATGTTCAGCCCCGATTCGGCGTCCAGCAGCGGCGGCGCGAAGCCGTATCTGCCCAGAAGGCAGTTCTCCATCAGCAGAAAAACGCTGCCCGCGTCGTTTTCCATGACCGCCAGAAGGTTCTTCGCTTCTTTGTACGAGCCGGCCATTTCAAAGAGTTCGCGTATGATCTTTATTTTAGTGAGCGAGTTGATCGAGCTCATGAGCTCTTTCAGGGTGATCTCGCGCAGGGCGCGGACGCAGCGGTTCATGAATGCGATCATGCACGGATGGCTCATGTTCATCGCGTGGCAGTGGATATCGTAAAAAGTGCCGCCCGCGGCAACGGCCGATTTTTTTTCTTTGTTCATATCCGGGGTTCCTTTATGAAATTTACTTTAAAATTAACGTTTAATTATAATTTCTCCGGGTATGCGCTCGCGCGAGAACGTGTGGTATAAAAGATTATCGAGCGCCTCGTTAAGGTAGCGCAGCGACACCGCGAAACCTATGGTAACGGCTATCAGATAGCCGTATCCCATGAATTTCGGCCCTATTATGAGCGCTCCGGCCAGGTTCACAGCGAGGTTTACTCCGAAGAACAGCGCCGAGGCCTTCAGCGTGTAGTTCAAAAAATCGAAGTACATCAGCAGGATGAGCGAAAGCATAAAAAAAGCATGGATCAGCGCCGCGCAGGCGAATACGCACCAGTTCAGCTGGTATTCGGGCGGCATTTTCAGCGCGGCGAGCAGCTGCCTGGAAAAGACGATCGTCATGAACGCGAGCGGCAAAGCGACTTTTAAGATCGAATTGGCACCCCGTATGATCGATTGTTTCATGAGGGCGAGGTTCAGATTGATCGAATCGAGGTTTTCCTTTTCGACTATCGATTTATAAAAATTTCTGAATCTTACGTAAAAATTCGTTTCGACCGACAGCGTGAAAACGGCCATGACGGGGATCAGCATCGCTATAAGGATAAGGTTCATCCTGTCGTAGACGGAATTTTCGTATAAAAGTCCGCTGATGCGGTTTCCGCCGATGAACCAGAAAACGAATTTATCCACCCAGACGCCGGTGTTGAAGAAGAAGCCGACGCCTATCAGCGGCAGGTATTTTTTTATTTTAGCGATGTCAACCGCGGGCTTCGTTTTGGCCTTTTTCGATCTGAATTCGTTCAATATCTGCGAATGCATCGAGGCGAAAATATAGAGTATGCCGCCGGTGAAGCCGCCGAGGTAGAACAGCAGGCCGAAGCGCGTTCCGAGCGTTATTGAAACCGCCGCCGAGATGATGAAGCCAATCGCGAACTGGTAGGAGATGGCTTTGAAATTGCGGCAGGCCGTGAGCACTATGAGCTGTATCCAGATGAGCCCGGTAAGCACGAATAGAAGCGTGCATATGAGAGTATAGGCCGCGCCCATTTTCGCGCTCGAAAAAATCACGGCCGCCGCGATCGCAAGAAGCGGTGCCAGAGCAGTTATCGTTTTAATGTAAACGCCGGGTATCATCTCGAACTTCGATTCGTAAATATAATCGGCTATGACGCGCGTCGCCGTCAGCTGGAATGCCCCCGCGATGACCTGCGAGAAAGCGAAAACGTATATGACGCTGACCTGGAAAAGCCTGTTGAGCCCCGCTTCAGACGTCACGAAGAAACTGACCGCCAGAAACGAAAGCAGCGAATAGATCCACGGCCCCGACGAGATGACCGCCGCGTAAGAATACGCCTTTATGCGGCTGATGAACGAGTCGTCCTTCAGCAGATTTTGAAGCCTGAAGCCTATTCCGGCCATATTTAACTCCTGATCTCCCTTATTTTAGACGCGAGCATTCCGAAGTACAGCTTTCTGTACTGCGCGCACAGGTTCTTTTTCTGATAATAACGCCTCACGCGCTTCTGTCCGGTTATCGCCATTTCCCGCCACATTACCGGGTTCTTTAAAATTTTGACTACCGCGGCCGCCGTTTCGTCCGGCGCCTTTATGGCGGTGATTATCCCGCAGCGGCCGATAGCCGCGTCTTCCGGCGAATCGCCGTAGAGCATCTCGCGGCAGGCTCCGACGTTAGTGGCCACCACGGGCACTCCGGCGATTAGAGCCTCGAGTATGACCAGCGGCTGGACCTCGGTTATCGAAGTCAGCACCAGAACGTCGATGAGCTTATAGTAATCGGCGGTACTTGCAAGGCCCGTGAATTTTATGTGGTTGGCCATATCGAGCGAACTCACCAGATTTCTTATTTCGCGGGCGTAGTCGGCGTCCTCGTCGTCCGGTCCGATTATATAGAACTCGACGCCGGCCAGAGAGTCTTTTATCATTTTGGCTGCCTTGACGAAGGTCTCGACGTCTTTAACGGGAACGACGCGCCCGACGAACCCAACTTTCAAAACGGCGTCGGAGCCGCCCATGCGTCCTTTTAAATTCTCGTATTTTTCGATGTCTATCCCGTTGGGTATGAGCCTTATGCGCCCCTCGTCGGCGCCCAGTGAAACCTGCATCTTCTTGTTCTCGGAGTAAAGCGATATCAGCTCGTCCGCGTGCCTGTAGGTGAGCCGCGACAGGAAATCGAATATCTTTATCCAGAAATCTTTGATTTTACCCAGCTGCGCCTGCAGCTTTAGCGACCCCATTCCCTCGTCGAGCATCCACGACGCCTCGGCCACTTCGATCTTGCGCTCGACCGTGTAAATTCCGTGCTCGGTGAGGATTATCGGCGAGCCGGTCTTCATTTTCGCGCTCACCGCGTATAATCCGGCATAACCGGTCGAGACGGGATGATATATCGACGCCTTCAAAATGGGGGCGTTGAGTATCTGCAACAGGGGAAGATGGGTCGTGCGGAAGGTCCAGTAATAGTCGATGAAAGAAGTCGAAAGGCCGCACTGCTTGTATAAATTAGTTATAATGTCGAAGGCTTCCTTGGAATATAATATTTTTTCGCCTGTGATCTTATCGTGGCTGGCCGGCGTTTCGATTTCCGCGCCGCCGTAGTCGGCGAATCCTTCGGGCGATACGCGTTTAAGTATCTGGGCGAAGCGCGAATGGTCGCCTTTTTTTATCTCCTGGTGGAAGGAGTAGAAATCGAACGAGTCCGCCTTCATTTCGTTCGAGCCGTCGGAGTCGACAACCGGCTCGTGTATGGGGATCTCGATATACTCGATCACGTTGGGCGGGAGTTTATATTTGAACTCCCTGAACGGATCTTTTTTAGAGGAAATATGGACCACGCCGAACGTGAAATTCGCGAAATCCTTTATCAGATTATGCGTCCACGCGGAAACGCCGCCGGTTATATACGGATATGTGCCTTCGCAGATCAAACAGATATCGACCATTTTTTCATCCCAATTCGCTTATTATTTCGAGAGCGGTTTCGCCGCCGTTCTTCTGGAGTATATTATAAAAACTGAATTTATCTTCGACGCCGAGTTTTTTAGAGATCGTTTTATAAAAATTCATCAGGTCGGGGTTTTTGGCGTACAGCGCGGTGAAACGCCCGACGCCCGCCCCCGCTCCGAAGCCGCTGTCGCCCGGAAGCGCGGCCTCTTTCAAACCGCTTAAAAAAGCGCCGGTCAAAAGGGTTATAAAATTATCGTTTTTGAATTCAGGCCAGCGCGCCGCCTCGAAGACCCTGTCTATATTGTTTTTAGTTATAAAATAAACCGCGTCCTTGACCGCGTAGTAAAGCGGCCCCGAATGCGCGGTTTCGCCCGCGCCGTTCAAGTGCGGCCGGCCGCCGCCGCTTGCGTCCGCGCCGAAAAAATAATTCGCGACGGCTTTTAAAGCGTCGACGCTCGAGGTTTCTTTCAGCAGGTTCACGTAAAGTATCAGATCGGCTTCGCGCGCGTTTTCTATAAAAAATTTCGCCGCGCCAGGCGCGCTTTTAAGCGAGGAAACTAGGATCTTGCGGATTATTCGGCTGTAAAGGCCGCCGCGGCTTAAATTGACGGAGCGTGCGTATTCATGGATGAAATCGGTCAGGCCTTTATACGTCGCGAGCGCGGCCGCTGCCGCTATAAGGTCGATGTCCTTATATTCAAAAAGGCTTTTAATGACCCGCTTATAAAATTTATATTCGCCGCAGTCTTCCGCCGCCGGAAACGTTCGTCCGCGGACCCTTTTGATATACGCTTCGCAGAAGAGCGTGTAGTCGCGCGCATCGTTGCAGCAGCCGGCAAAAAGCGACTCCAGATGACCCTGTGAAAGATATTTAACCAGAAGCGGTATGGCCGCGCCTTTTATGTCGGGAAAATCCCGCGTGAAGATGGATCGGGCGAGGCCCGGCAGAAAATCTTCGGGTAACAGGCCCTTGAAATTATTTCTGCCGATGAGCTCGAGCGCCGCGGCTTTTATACGCCGGTCGGAGTTTTCCGAGTACATTCGCAGCGCGGCGTCGGCGCTCCTTTGAGTTTTTACGGTGAGCAGGCTTAAAAGCGTCAGATATTCGAGTTTATCGTGCGCGCTTTTAGCGGAATTGATAAGGCCGGTTAGTATCAGCGTCATTTTAGCGCGGTCGATATTTTGAAGCGCGTTCCAGCAGAAGAATTTCAGCGCGTGGTCGCTTCCGCGCACGATCAGCTCGAGGCAGTTCGAAATATGCGCGGGTTCGCCGGAATCGATGAGCTTGACAAGGCATTTGCGGCGAAGAAGGCCGTCCGCCGAGTCGTCGGCCGCGAAGCGGGCCAGAAAATCGAAGGCCCCCGCTGACGAGAAATTAAGCGCGGAGTCTATGACGGCGCGGTCGATGTTTTCGCCCCGTTTGAAGATAAATTCACGGTAAATTTCGAGCATGACGTCTTCGCCCGCCAGAAAATGCGCGTATTTAAGGGCGCTTTTCAAAACTTCGGCGCGGCCAGTCCTGAAACTTTCCGTAACCAGCGCTGCGTATTTAAGCCGCGCGCCGGCGTCGCTTTTCGCGTGCAGGCAGATATATTTCAGCGCGGATTCGAACAGGTCGAGTTCGTCGTTTTTCGGGGGCGAGGCGAGGAACGAGGTGATGAGCTCGCCGGTCAATTTTTCTTCGGGATTTTCGGCGAGCATTTCGAGCGCGGTCAGGCGCGCGGCGCGGCACGAGGAGCCCAGCATGGAGATGTAGTCGTCGGCAGCGAACATGTGCGCGCTTTTTTTTATGACAGCCGCGGCTTCCGCTCTGATCGAAGCGTCAGGGTCTCGCATCATGCCGAGCAGGTATTTTTTGCGCCCCTTCTTTTTGCCCGAGGCGACAAGTTTAATGAACATGGCCTTGGCGTATGTGTTCGCCGTTTTCACGGCGTCGTAGAGGAACGCGATGCTTTCGTCGTCTTTGATGTTCAAAAAGATATTGGCCGAAAAATTGCGTATGAGGTTGTCCGGCGAATTAATGTCGGCGATGAGTTTTAAAAGTTCTTCTCTATCCATTGCCTGTTACCGCCTTTTTAAGGCCGCTTTCGTTCTTTTCGCCGCCGAAATATCTCACCGATTTTTCAAAATCGATAAGTTCAGGCCGCTTTTTTAAAATTTCCGGCGTCAGGTAATTCTTTATGCTGGCGCATGCCTGGCGGAGTCTGGCGATATCGCAGAGCCTGTAATGTATCTCGCACAGTAGCATGACAAGCGATATCTTCACGTCGGCGGCGCATCCGGAAAGCGCGGGGCTTTTCATGGCGCTTTCGACTATCGCGAGCGCCTCTTTGTACATGGCTTTTTTGTAATATTCTTCAGCCAGAAGCGCTCTTGCCTCCACGTAGTTTTCATTGTCGGCCGAAGCCCGGTTCAAAAGTTCGTGCATCCTGTCGCTCAGCCGCTTCTGGCCGATATCGTCGAGCAGGCCGCTCATTAAGTATTTCGAGATAAGCGCCGCCAGATTATACCTGAGTTCGTGAATTTTGGAATATCCTTCGTCCTCGGCGCGTTCGATCTCCTCGTCCATCTCTTTAATGCGCTCCTTGAAGTCGCTTTCGATATTCAACAGCGCGGAGGCCGCCATGAATTTGATCTCAACGTTCGCGTCTGAAAGCGCCTTTTTCAGAAGCGTTATCGCCCTGACCGTCCTCAGCTTGTGCAGGATGACGATCGATTTTCTTTTTATCTCGATATTATCGCCGGAGAGCAGGTCTATTATAGGTACGGCGTTCGAGGCGAGCGTGGATTTGCCGTATTTGACGGCTTTAAAATCGGTATAGGCGTCCCAGTCGGCTTTTATGTGGCTGACCAATTCTTCCTTCGTATTTTCCGCGCGCTGCCTGCCGTCTGCCAATGGCGCGCAAAGCGCCGCGGTCCTTCTGATCATCCAGAAGCAGATGAACGGAAGGGCGAATATCATTGAAACGAAAAAATACAGGTCCATGATATCGCTTTTGGGGATTTTGTCCTTATAGTTGAAAAATACAAATAATGCGAGGCAGAACTGAAAAACAAAGAAGAAAAAAGACGCGCCGGCGAAGCCGCTTATCAGCGCGGCGGCGGTTTGCGACAAAAGAACCGGTTTTTCGAGCCGCAGTATAATCTTTATATCCATGTCCATTTTATCGGCCCTTCATTAAAATAAATGGCTGCTTTTAAATTCGGATCAATACTCTTCCGTAGCGTTCGACGTGTACTTATTTTCGTGTTCAGTTGTGAATTCGGTTGCGTCGAATTCCGGATATAACTCCGCGAATGTCTTGTAAATAGTCGGATTGCTATTGGCCCAGGTCGCGTCGACCCTTTTCCACGCGCCGTCGAGGTATATCAAATTCCACTGGTGGCCGGCGCCGGTCGAATCGTCGCCCGATTTGCGCTTCACGTCCATTCCGTGAGTGCGGCACATCGCGGCGAATAATTCGGCGAAATCGTTGCACACGCCCTGGCGCCTGACCAGGAAGTGTGACGGCATGAATATCGTGTTCCAGCTTTGTTCCAAAATGCCGGGATAAATTTCGTTGTAATAGGTGTAAACGAATTTGCCGTTAGCATCGCCATTGACGAGGAATTCGAAGATCTTTACCGCCTTTTCGGTGTCGGTGGAAAGGCCGCCTGCAATGTGTTTTGCGTAGTCCCTGACGTATTTATTTCCGCAGTTGACGTCGCGTGTGGGAAGCAGATATACAAGGTTCGAAGGCACGGCCTCGGCGCAGCTGACGTTGAAAACGAGCGTGCTCCAGTTTTCGGATACCGGTATGTAAGACGGCGCACGCGGGTAAAGAGTGTCGTTCTGCGCGCGGTATGAATATACTTTGAGACTGCCTGTTTCTTTGAAATAAATATAGCCGTCGAATTTGTTATTTGCGTCGACTGGAAGGGAAAACGATCCGACGGTGGCGTTCGAACTGTTTTTTATAGTGAACCATACGCCGTGATAAAACCTGTCGGTATAGCCCGCCGCTATCGGCTGCGCCGTGCCGGAAATGCGCATATATCTTTTTACCGTCTGGTTGTATTTTACCACCGTATCGTCCAGCTGGATATCGCTTTCGGCCATCGTGCCTGCGGCCCCTGAGGTTCCGGAGAAATAATAAACCGAGCCGCTCGGCGCGGGGCTCGCCTGCACGCCGCCGAGCGCAATTTCCACTTCGGGAATTATTGTGTCGGTAGCGATATCGGCTATGGACGGTAGAGCTGCGGGTATAGTGATCGTATACGCCGCGCTCGCTACGTCTGAATCGGTCATCGCGGTTTTTACGGCTACCGCTTTTATCGTCGTCGTGGCCGAAACGGTTATAGCGCTGCTGTAGGCCGTGCCGTTTGAGGCGGACGGCGTCGTGCCGTCGGCAGTGTAAAAAATAGCCGTGCCGCTCGTCGCGCATGTGATCGTGACGCTCTGCGCCGAGGTATAAGTGCCGGCTGCGGGGCTTATCGCCGGAGTCGCCGCCTTTTCGGGTGTTACGACCGGATTCGTCCCGATCACTATCGTTGCGCCTTCGTAATTTATGGAGGTGTCCGCCGTCACGTTGATGAAATAAGACTCGGCCGAACGGAACTGCGGATCGGTTCCGTCTATCTGCGAAGGAAGTCCGGCGGTATCGCGCACTACCTGAATGAACGTGCCGGCCGCGGGGCTCCATTTGTAAAGGCCTTTAATATCAGAATACGCGGTCATGAGCTGGCTGAATGTGACCGCGGTTGCGGGCACTTTTGAAAAACCTATCAGGTTGAACCCGGTTTTCAAAGTGATATTGCCTATCGTCGGAAGCGCCGCGCCCGTGACCGTCAAAGTAGCTGCAGCGGAAGATTTGATGATGTAACCTTTTCCGGCCGCGAGCGAATTGAGCGTGCCTTCGGCCGCGCTGAGAAAACTTCCGGCGGCGGCGCTGAACAGGTAAATATCTTCGACGAAAACGTTCGCCGTTTTAAGTTCGGCCGCATTCGATGTGAGCGCGGTGGTGAAACTGACGAAATTGAATCCGGCTTTCAGGCTGATGGCCTGCGAAGTCTGCGCCCCGGCGGGAGCCGCGAAAATCGCGAGCGCCGCAAGAACGAGAAGAATTTTTTTCAACATTGTACTCCTCCGTTTTATATATAAAAAAATTATCAATTTATTTTTTGTGAAACAGGACCTTATAGTTGTAATCGAGTTTTATGCTGTCGCCGGCGAGCGAGGCGTTTTTCAAAAACGCCGGAAGGGCAGCGTTGATGCGTTTTATTAATATCAGCACGCCCTTTTCGTCGGTCGAAGGCAGAAGGCATGACAGGAAATTTTCGTCTTTGAACCTCGATACTATGTCCACGTCACGCACGATGGTCTTTAAAAATATCGAAAGCAGTCTGAGTATTTCGGGCTGCCTGTCGGCCGGGATCGAACTGTAGTTGGTTAATTTTACAAGCAGTGTCGAAAGGTCGAAATTATAGCGCTGGGCGCGTTTATATTCTTCCGACATCCTTTTTTTGAAGTAGTCGTATTTATATGCCAGCGTCAGGTCGTCTTCGATATTTTTGGATTTGACTTCGCTCATCTGCCTGGATTTTATAAGCGCGCTTTCGGTCCAGCCTGCTATGAGTTCGAGGATATTGATAGTTTCGAGGTTCATTCGCGAGAATTCCAGATCGTATAAAACGATGAACCCGTATATTTCGCCGTCGTCCTTGAATTTGATCGGACACGATATTTTCACGTCGGATTTTATGACGTGTTTCATATTCTTATCGATGATATCGAGCATCGTGTAAATTTTTCCGCTCGTGTAAGATTCGGCGATAAGCGCGTCGTCGTTCACGTTTGCGACGAAATCGAAACTGTCGGCGAATTTTTCGTCGATCCTTTCGGCCGTTATGATAAGTTTGGTACCCTCGACGATCTTGTAAAGGACGAACGCTTTCGAGTCGCAGAATTTGTGCACCAGATCGCACAGCGAGCCGATGAGCTCGTCCTCATCGAAGGATGCCAGGGAGCTCGCGGCGTTATAAACCGTTTTTATCGTAGTCGACGTTTCGAATATCTTGAGCGCGTTCTTCCGGTCTTCTTCGTTGATGCCGGAGTTGATCTCCCTGACTTCGCTCATCTGTTTTTCCAGAGCGGAATTTTTGCGTATAAGTACCGAAAGTTCGTAGTCGTAGCCTTCGCGGATAAGCGAAAGGTAATAGCCGATTATCATGAAAAGCGCCGGCAGTTTGATATTGGCGGTGTCCGAAACGAACGCGAAAAATCCCGAGCCGCCGCGTAGATACGCTATGAAAATATAGCATATCGCCGTGATAGCCGCTGTGATTATTCCGAAGGGATATTTCTGCCGCGGCACAATGAACAAAATTATCAGCCAGAAAGGGTGGAACGACACGCTTAAAAACCCGATATCGGAGGCGAAGAAATTATAATTAATAAGCAGGATCGCCCCGATCAGGATCAGAGGCTCGAAAATATAATGCAGATTTTTGGAATTTAAAATATTGTTAGTCATAATAAAGTACTGATTGTAATATAACGCGCTTAAAAAGTCAAGCGGGAATTACAGCTGCCGCAAATTTTTAAACGCCGGTGAGCATGAAATACGCGGCCTTGCGGGCCACTATAATGACCTCGGGCGCGCTGACGGGCTTTTCTATGTAACCGAAAACGTCAAGCTCGCAGGCGTTTTCGAAGAAATTTTCCATCGGTACGTTCGAAACGCAGATGACAGGGGTTTTCGACTTTGCCGTATCTTCGAACGACCTGATCTTGCTTATGAATATCGCTATGTCGGAGCTTTCGCAGAACGCGGGCGCGAAAACCATGGCGGCGCCTTTATTCAGGATATGGTCCAGTGCGTCGTCGTAAGATGCGAGGCAGACCGGCTCGAAACCGCCCGCGGCGAGTATTTCGGCCAGGGCTTCGGCCGGGGCGCGGTCCCTGTTTATAACTAAAGCGTTCATAACAACCTGCTTCGTTTATTTATCTTTGATTTGCAGCGCTATTTTATCATAAAGCGCGGATTACTTCAAGAGAAAATTGGATCAGGTTAAAAATTGCGGCGCCCGGCTAAAAATTTTTATGTTGAATTTTGAGGACAATTCTGATAGAATAAAGCCAATTGTTTAACCTGAAAAAAATTCCCGGAAAATGTCCGGGGATTTTTTAAAAAATCGATGGAGGAAAAAAATGACTCAGATTGTTGAAATCAAAGCCCGTGAAATATTAGATTCCAGAGGCAATCCCACCGTAGAAGTAGACGTAATACTCAGCTCCGGCGAGATAGGCCGCGCCGCGGTTCCCTCAGGCGCTTCCACGGGCATTAACGAGGCACTAGAACTTCGCGACGGCGATAAAAAAAGATATCTCGGCAAAGGGACGCTCACAGCCGTTAAAAACGTCAACGAAGTTATCGCCCCCGAAATAATAGGCCTCGATGTCACCCAGCAGACGCTTATAGATAAGACCATGATAGAGCTCGACGGCACGCCCACCAAGACCAAACTCGGCGCCAACGCCATTCTCGGCGTATCGCTCGCCTGCGCCCGCGCCGCATCCAGTTATTTCGGCCTTCCGCTTTACCAGTACCTCGGCGGCGTCAACGCGAAAGAACTTCCCGTGCCTATGATGAACGTAATGAACGGCGGCGCGCACGCCGACAATAACGTAGACATCCAGGAATTCATGATAATGCCCGCCGGCGCGGCTACTTACGCCGAAGCCCTCAGAATGGGTGCCGAAACCTTCCATAACCTCAAATCGATACTCAAATCCAGAAAATATGCGACCAGCGTCGGCGACGAAGGCGGATTCGCACCCAACCTTCCCAATAACGAAGAAGCCATAAAGGTCATCGTCGAAGCCATCGAAAAAGCCGGCTACAAACCCGGAAAAGACATATACATAGCTCTCGACTGCGCCGCTTCGAGCTTCTACAACGAAGAAACGAAGAAGTACACGCTCAACTATAAATCCGACGATAAAAAAGAAGAAAAGACGACCGACGAAATGATAGCATATTACGAAATGCTCATCA
>Ga0154467_1081_pt1 | contig 12491 bp, 9 predicted proteins | sample RifGroC2_FD_105660 | JGI IMG/M metagenome (GOLD analysis project Ga0154467, IMG submission 105660) | Candidatus Wallbacteria bacterium GWC2_49_35 | reverse complement strand
TCAAAATCCAATTTTGAATCGTACCCACCCCGATGTTTTTTCACGGTCTCGCCTGAGCATACATAATAGCGCGATCAGACAGCCTTTATCGCGGCGAGCGCTTTGAGCAGTTCTATCTTTTTGGACGCTATATTTGAAAGTTTCGCGAGGCCGCCGGCGAACGCCGCGAGTTCATCCGCGCCTGAAAGGCTCTCTATATCCGCCAGCAGCGATCTGACCCGGTCGAGCAGTGGACGCTCTTTTGCGCCGCGGAGCTTTTCAATAAGTTCCCCGCCGCCCGCTTTCGCCGACGCCGGCCGCCACGCCCGTCTCAAGGTTAATTTTGGGGCGCTCTTTTGCGGCAGGTCCGGCAATTCTTCGGATATTATTCTATCTTTTTCTATTATTCTGTCTTCTTCAGCCTCTTTTTCTGTGGTTAGTTCCGCCTTCGGCGGAAGCGCGGGGGCGGATCCGGTTTGCCGCGTGAAATTCATTGTGGCGGCGGCATTCGCGTCTTCGTGAATGAGGCCCTTATCCTCGCTGACAGCCGGACCGGGGTCGAAGCCGTCGATATCTACGCCGAATGTTTCGGACAGATCGGCCTCTTCGAGCACGCGGCCGGAGCGCGCGCCCGCTTTTTTAAGCATGTCCTCTGATTTCCTGGCGATCGCGCCGGATATGATATCGCCGATATCGACCTTTCTGAGCGTGAAAAACAGCGACGGGTCTTTGTCGAGCCTGACGCCGACGCCGTAAAGCACGGCCGCCACATGCTTGCACATGTAGGCGAAATCGGGGCAGCTGCATTCGAAGTCTATTTCGCGCGGCGCCGGGAATATGCCTTTTTCGCGCGCGGTGAACAGCGTCGAAAGCTCCATCGGAAAGCGGCCCTCGAGCAGATCGCCCAGCGAATGTATCTTTCCGGCGCATTCGGCCGTCATTGCCTTCCATGTTTGGAATTTCACCGGTTTTATTGAGATTTCAACCTCGTACGGGTCGTAGTCGCTGCCCTGCACGAGCGCCTCTATGCGGCCCGGAAGTATCTTCAGGTCGATCACCGCGCCGTTTCTGACGTACGAGCGGCCGCGCTCGAGCCGGTTGTGGAAATCGGAATAGCTTTCGAGGTTCCGGCACCACTCGATCCCCCACCAGCTCGTTGAGATCGCTTTTCCCGCAATGATCACCGGCGACGCCTCGCGCCCTTTTTTCTTGAGTTTATCGAGCGCCCGCGCTGTCGTTTCTTTATCCGGCTTGTAGGATTTATAGCCCCAGTAATAGCGATCGTAATACGGCATGGCAAAATTCTCCTTGTATTGTATTCGTTTTATTTTTATTTATATAAATTAACTCATTACGGCCCCGGCTGGAAACGCGGCTCAGTCTAATTCTGCGCGTTCCGATGACAGGTCGAATAATTTCATGATCTGCTCGTCGCTCATCTCGGTTATGAACGATTCGGAAATATCCGGTATAACCTCTTTCGACAGTTTTATCTTGTCTTCTATCATCAGGTCGATCTTCTCTTCGAGCGTGCCTTTCGTTATGAACTTATGCACGACCACGTTTTTCGACTGGCCTATGCGGAACGCCCTGTCGGTCGCCTGATTTTCCACCGCCGGATTCCACCATCTGTCGAAATGGACCACATGGCTCGCCGCCGTCAGATTAAGCCCCGTGCCGCCCGCCTTGAGCGAAAGCACCATGAACGGAATGTAATCATCGCCCTGGAAGCGCGCCACTATATCCGCGCGTCGCGCGACCGGCGTTCCGCCGTGCAGGACCAGGCCGCCGCGGCCGAAGACTTCTGACAGAAAATCGGCGAGCGGGCCGGTGATCTCCCGGAATTGAGTGAATACGAGAAGGCGTTCGCGCTTTTCACGGATGGTCTCGCATATTTCGCGAAGGCGGGCGAACTTGCCGCTTTCGCTTTCAGCGTAGCATTTCTGGCCGAGATACTGGTCGGGATGATTGCATATCTGCTTGAACTTCATCAGCGACGAGAGTATGAGCCCCCTTCGCGCGATGCCTTCTTCGGCGTTTTCGAGCGCCTCTTTGATCTCTTTAACGAGCGAGTCGTAAACGGCGGCCTGCTTTTTACTCAGCGCCGAATAGGTTTTCATTTCGATCTTGTCCGGCAGGTCGGATATTATCGATTTATCAGTTTTGAGACGCCTTAATATGAAAGGGCTGGCGGTTTTTTTGAGCCTGGAATAGCCTTCGCCGCGGTCGCTCAGCCGCCTGGTGAACCCGGTAAACTCGTTCAGCGTTCCCAGCAGGCCGCGATTGATGAAATCGAATATCGACCACAGGTCTGACAGCCTGTTTTCGACGGGCGTGCCGGTCAGAGCGACGCGAAAAGCCGCCTTCAGACGCTTTGCCGCCTTAGTCTGTTTGGTGTCCGGATTTTTTATGTTCTGCGCCTCGTCGATGATAAGCGCGTCCCAGTAGATGTCGCGCAGTTTTTCATAACGGTGCAGCATGGCGTAGGTCGTTATAATAAGATCGTTCTCCGCGGCGGCTTTTTCGATATCGTCCATGCCGGCGCCCTTTTCCGCTTTCGCGGACGGATGCAGCACGCGGTATTTCAACGCCGGCGTGAACCGCGCGATCTCGTTCGCCCAGTTGCCGATGAGCGAGGCCGGAACCACGAGCAGATTCTTCGCGCGCGCGGCGGAATTCAGCAGGGCGAGCACCTGCACGGTCTTTCCAAGGCCCATATCGTCGGCAAGGCACGCGCCGAGGCCTAGATTTTTCATTAAATTGAGCCAGTTCAAGCCTTTTTGCTGGTACGGCCGCAGCGCGCCCTGGAAATCTTTTCCGCAATCGGTATTTTCGACCGTTTCCGGCCGCGTCAGTTTTTTTATGGTAGCCGCGAGCCACTCGCCGTTGCTTATTTCGACGGTAACGGTATTTTCGCCAGAACCTTCGCCGCCCGATGCCGCGGCGAACTTATCGGCGGTCAAATTGAGCCTCAACGCTTCAAAAAGCGTTATGCCGCCTTCGCCGCCGGCTGAGCCCGCGGCGCGCTCGAACGCGGCCAGCGCCTGCTTGAGGCGGTTCGCATCCGCCTCGACCCATTTTCCTTTCAGAAGGATCAGACCGTCGCTTTCGCGCGCGAGCCTTCTGAGTTCGTCCGGCGATACGCTCAGGCCGCCTAGCGATATTTCAGGGCTGAAATCGAGCAGGGCGTTAAATCCGACCCGCGACGGCGCGTCGTCGCCGACTTTGATCCTTATTGCCGGCGGGCGCCTGGCTTCCTTCCACCAGTCGGGGATCCGGCACAACACTCCTGATTCCTCGTAAAGCGGAACTTCCTTTAAAAAAGCGTGGGCTTCCTCCGCCGAAAGCGCTATCGGATGAAAAAGCTCGCCCGTTTCGAGCAGCCCGCCTATGAGCCGGCTCTTTTCGGCGGCGCGCGTGACGGCCGATATCAGCTCGAGCAGTTTTTTTTTGTCGCCGCCGAACTCGCTTATCGCGTTTTTGAGCGGCAGGTGTTTAGTCCGGCCGCCTTCGCTGTGTTTTGAATAGGTGGCCATAAACGCGAAAGGTTTTTCGCCTTTTTTGTTTTCCACCATGTGAAAGAATACGCGTCCGGCTGGATGTATCCGCGGGTTGTACGCGGCGAAAAAGCCGTCCGCCCGCCCCCGGTGCGCGCTCATGAGCCGCTGGAAGGCGCCTTCGAACGAGCGCGCGAAACTTTCGAACCAGCTTTCATCGAGATGTTCCGAGCCGTCGAGATACGGCGCCGCTTCTATGATCGCGGCGGGCTCTGCGCTTTCATAGCGCGCGGGCGTTTTCTCGCGGAGCGTTTCCAGATCGGGATTTTTGATCAGCCGCTCGCCCAGAGGCGCGGCGGCGCTAAATAGGAAGCAAAGCGACGGCGAAACGGAAAATCCGCCATGGCGGCCGCTCAATCCAAGCAGCAGCGAGGCCTCGCCGTGGTCTTTCGAGTATAGATCGAAAAGGCGCGCTTCGAAAGCGGCTCTCGCCTGGACGATCTTGTCGCCGGCGGGCCGACGCTCGAGACAGAAACGGCCTTCAGGCTGTATTATGGCTATAAGTTCATTATCGTTTGAATTCATGTAGCATCCGCCGCGTTTTTAAGCGGGCAAACTTTAAACGGTCTATTTCGGTCTATTAACGATGAAATATTATCATATTAGCCCGCAAAGTTCAAGGCATATTTATGTTCGATAGATGGTTTTAATAAATACGGATATAAGATCAATAGGTGGTTTTGGATCTGACATCAGGCCCTCTCTCAGCTTGATCCTGTCGTAGAGTGCGCCGCATGCGAGCCTGAAACCGGAAGTTAAGATGGCGTTTTGGTCTGGTTGCTTTCCGAATATTTCGCGTCCCCGCTTCCGGCGAAGCCGGAACTAACCCAAAAAGAAAAAATTAAAACCGCGGAGTATTTTCGATAATACTGATATTGTTTTATTCCATCAGCTTGAACGCACATACAAAACGGCAATATAATAAGGCAAATCGTCCACGGCTTCGCTTACCAGGCGGGCCGCTGACGCCGGTGCAGCCGGAAGTGAGCGCCAGAAAGCATATTGAAATGAGCGCGATCACAGTTAATGCGTAAATTTTTAATTTCATAATGTAAAAACTCCTTATATCTTAACTTAACCGTCGACCGCTGAAATAATAAAAGATTATCTGATATTTTTCATCTCCATAAATTAAATGATATGCATCAATCATGAATTAAATTGTCTGGCCCTTGAGTTCTTCCATGAGGTCATAGTCGGAATCTTTATGAAGGATCTTATAGCCATGGATCACAGCCGTGGCCGCTATAATACAGTCGATAGTCCGTCTGATGGTTTTTCCTTTTTTTCTGGCGTTACGGTATATAGCGACCGCCTTTTGATAGACTTTGACATTGTCATCCTTGACCATTAAAAAGTATCTAAGAGTATTTTCAATCTTTTCTAATTCTTTGTCGCTTTTTATTCCTTGAAGAACTTCGGTATAAATTAACCCGTTAATAACGATCTTGATTTTAGAATCCATTATTTCATCCAGCAATTTGGTTTCAGGCGTTTTTTTCCATTTAAATAGTCTATCCAGACCGATGAATCGACTATTATCATAAAAACCTGCCTTCGCGCATTTTATCGAGGTCGCCTTCCCATTTTACCTTGCCTCGTAACTTTTTTAGTTCATCTTTGGCTTCGCGCTGGTCGTCGATAACTTCGCTCAAAGAAATAATAAAAACCTTGAAATTTTTTATTTTATTGATTTTTTTTACCATTTCAGGCGGAACGCTGATATGGCCATCAGGAAGGATCGTGCCTTTAAACTCCAATACCATTTATGCCTCCCTATTTTTTATGTTATTATTGAAGTCAACTATAACCGCAGGCCGCCTTAATCAAGCCGGACCGCATCAGTATAATACATTTTTTCAAACTAAATGCAATAAATATTTATCCGTTTCGAGCCTTTTCATAGGCCTTTCGCGCAGGCGAGATTTAAGTAACCATCATTTTGCGTAGTATCCGCCGGTTTTTTTACTCCCCCTGTATTCGATTTTACCTTCTTGCTTCAGCGCCTTTATCTTTTTTTCAACTGTTTTGTCCGGCATTTCTAACCCTTGAGAAATAGCCGGCAGCCGCAATCCTGGATTTATTTTTATATATTCTAAAATTGGATTTATTCCCCCATTTATTCCCCCATTTTCTTCAAAAGCCTCTGCGGCGCGTTCGAATACCGCAGTCACGAAGCCGCCGAATTCGAATCTGATCGGCTTCATGCCGGCTTCTTTCATCGAATTTTGCATGCGGTTGATGCCGGTGCCCATCTTTTCGATATATTTGATGCGCTGCAGAATGTTGGCGATATTTGGATTGCGCAGCATGCTTTTAGCGCCGAACTCCTCGGGCCTGAGGCCTTTGACCGTGCCGAATTCTTCGAGCGCGCAACCCGCTTTTTCAATCTCAGTAATTACTTCACTTCGCTCCTTAAGAATTTTTCCGCAGCTTCCTTATTGGTCTGGTTAAGAATGTTAAGTTTCATGCACTTTTCAACCGCGAACCTGATCAGCGCGCGGACATCGGCAGCGTCACCCGCGGTTGTGCCGGCACCTGCCAACAACAGCTTTACCGACTTATTCAAGATCTTGCGATAGAGGTTGAGGTCCTCGCCGGAATCCACGAATTTAATGACCGTTTCGGCGGTTTCTTTAAGAGATTCGGACGTTTTAGCCGCGGACCTTCCGAACGAGCCGTCCGCGTTCTGAATCATCAACAGGCGCTTCAACTCGTCGCTTCCGTCTACCGCGCCGCGGCCGATGCCTTTTCCTGTCGGAAGCGGCGAGCAGCAGATTTCGTTCAGCCTTATCGACGAAGGAGCTGATTTTTCGCAGCAGATTTTTTCATCGTCGGCGTCTGAATCGTTCAATTCAAATTCAAATTTATCGTGATCGTCATCGACATCTTTCATATTGTTAAATTTCATATTTGAAGAAAAAGCCTTTGTGATGCCGCTTACCGGAGCGGGCGACATATAATGCAAGGCGATGTTGTTCATTATCAAGCCGCCGCTAGGAGCCTGGGCGAGGTCCATTTCCCACTTCGCCGGCATTTCGACCGGAACGACCACCGTTTCTGGCATTCCCGACAGTTTGTTCTCGCGGGTTATCCTGGCGAAGAACGCCGTATGCTTTGACAGCACGCCATATTTCACGGAAATTTCGATAATGCCCGCCGTGACCGAAGGTCTGCGATCGGGATTACAGTCGGGCTCGTACTCTTCGAGCTGCTTTATGCGCTGCATCGCCCACAGGCGCGCGAGCATGCCGCCGTCCTCGGCCTCTTCGGCGTTACGGGTAGCGTATTGCCAGGCGGCGCCGTTCATAGTGCCCTTGACAGCGGCCGCGCCGGAAGGTTTCGAAGCGATCCGCGCCAGCACTGAAAAATCGTCGCCTGAAAACAGCGACTTCGGAAGATCGCCGGCGAGTTCCATGCCGCCCGCGCCGTCCGCGCTCACGCTTATATTTTCGACGCGCGCGCAGCCGATCCTGGAAAAATGCCTCATTATTTTCTCGTCCACCGGCTCGCCCGGATGCACGAACTCGGACGCGCCGCCAGACACTTCGGCGAGCGCGTTTATAAAGTAGGAGTTGACGGCCGTATCGACGCCCACCGTGAAGAAGCGAGAATTGCCGCCGCGCGATTTGACCAGCGATATGATCTCGCTTTCATTGCCGACCTCGCCGTCAGTTATGAGTATCACTATCTTTTCGGAGCCGCGGCACTTTTCGGCAAGCGCGCTTTTGACGGGCTCGAGGATCTCGGTGCCGCCCATCGAGCTCAGGGCGTCGACCCAGCGCGTGGCGGCTTCGAGCGTTGCCTGCGTGTATTCGACGCTCGCCTTCATGAACGGATGCATGCTGCTTTCGAACGCTATTATATTGAAAAAATCTCTTTCAGAAAGGTTCCTGAGGCATATTTTGAGAGCCGTCTTCGCCTCGTCGAGTTTGACGCCCGACATCGAGCCGGAAACGTCGATCAGGAAGATATATTCGCGCGCGGCCTCATCTTCGGCCTCGGGCAGCTCCGGTTTAACGGATATATATGAAAAATACTCGCCGGTGCCGGCCTTGCCGTATAAGAACCTTTCAGGGCGCGTTTTCGGGAATTGCGCGACCAGCACGAAGTCGCGGTCCATCTTGACGCTCTCGCCGGCGAACGAAACTTTTATCCAGCCAAGATCGTCTTCTACGGCGTTTATCGAGTGAGACGGCGAGCTGATGGCCTCCGCGCCGCAGCCGATGTCGAAGGTTATCTCGGCCTCGGCCTTGTACGAAGTGGGGCCGACGGGCGGCGTTATTTTGTCGGCATCGGGAACTCTGTCGTTAGGTGAAACTATTCCGGTGCCTGTCTTTTCAAGATCTTTTTCGCCCGCCGGTATGTAGCGCGGCGCGACCACCATCGGAGTGGAAAGCCTCATCTCGCCGCCGCTGACCTTCATTTCGCAAATATAGCCTATCTCGATATCGACCTGCTCGCCTGCGCCGATCTGGCCGAGCGACATCTGAAAAACATTCGGCCTGTGGCTTTCAAATAGCGCCGCACTGTCGCCTTCGAGGATCGCCTTTCCGTATTCTTTCTTAGCCGTTTCGCGCTCCATTACCGCACCCGCGATCTCGCGCCCCGCCGTTTTCGCGATGAAACGATATACGGATGCGTTATCCGGAAGCGGGAAGGTATAAACGGCTTCGATGTTTTTGGCTATATCGTTCAAATACGACTGCTTAACGGTTATGTCGGCGAACTTGTCGATGACTGCGCCTTTTATTGAAACCGCCTTCAGAGCCATTTTCGGCGACACGTCAGACCCGTTTTTTTCGCCGCGTTCCTTTCCTTTGTTTCTCATGTATATCACTCCTTCGTAATTTTTATTTATTTCTATATCAATTCAAAATTTTTATATTTTGTCGTATTTATTGTTCTCGCTGATCTTATTAATTTCTTATCGATTATATTTATATTTACTGATCTTTTTATCACAATAAGTCTCTTTCGTGTTTATAAGCAGGCGTTTGGCTCCCACCACTTCAAGATCTCGTAATAATTTCATTCTATTATCTACCGTTCCAGCCATTCCGTCAGGATCGCTTTTATTTTATCGGCCGCTTTCCGCTTATCAGGGCTGCTCTTGCCGATATACTGGGTGTCGAGCAGGAACTGGAAGGTCTTGACGGCGAGTTCATCCGATATGGATGTGTGCCTGCCGGAAGAGAAAGTATCGCGCGATCCATCGTCGGCGACGCTGTTCCCGTCTTCAACTTTTTCATATACGATCTCATCCGGCGCCCCGCGGCGGCTTTCGCCTCCGGATTCGCCAGCGGTCCGCCCGCCTTCGAGAAGCTCGACTACGCCGTCCCTGTCGCCAGATTTAACGGTGCTCTCGGCCACTATTTTAAGCGCTTCGCCGCGGCTGATCTCTTTGAACATGATGGATGTGAATAATTTTGAAGTTTCGCGCGAATACTCCTGCCACTTTCTGTTGTGGTATAAAAATCTCGAGAAAACGCCTATTTCGAGCGGCGATATTATGGTGTTGTCGTCGCTGACCTCTTTTATAAGAAGCATGTCGATCTTGTTGTTATCGATCTCGGTAATGAACAGGCGCTTGTTCCAGCGCGCAAATTTGTTGTTGAAAAAATCGGCCGCGTCGAATATGTCTTTTGACCTGTCCCGGAAATCGGCCTTCATCCCTTCAGGCGACGGCGTCTTAAGCGCCACGATAACCTTGAAAATTTTCATATTGATCACCTCACCCTTTTAATATATTAATCTATGTTAGTTAATGTTTTATTATTCTTTATTAACTTTTTTATAAACAATGGCCATTTGCCGCTCAATAAACCAATGCCATCAAGATAATATTCTTATCCCATCCCTATTTTTAATTATATCACCGTTTTATATAAAAATCAAGAACATTTCAAAACATTTACTAATATTTTAAAATGTTATTTTAATATTTTGAGTTTTTTGAGTTTTAAGTGATGAATAAATTAAAAGAGAAGGAGTAAAATGTTGTATTACCAGGTAAAAAACAGCCGGCAAGGAAAAACTATCCGGCAGGCGCCGGTAAAAAGGCAAGACCGCGGCAGCAACCTTCGCCCGCCTTAAAAGTCTGCACGGCAGACTTTTAAGGCGATACAACAAATCAGCGCAGCGTAGCTGCGCTGATTTAATTTCAGGGATAGATGGGGGGTTCATAAGGGGGAAGAAAGGGCTATCAGTCCTTTCTTCCCCCCTTATCCAAACTTAGTGAGAGTGTAGAGTATTATTGTTTATAATTATAATTTAATTATAATTTTTAATTTTTAATTTTTAGTATGTAATTAATTTATAGTTTACAAGCAGCGCTTCCCGTTCAATCTTCCTTAAGTCCAGTGACCTCGAAGACTTCCTGTTGTTTGCTTTTACCGCGCAGCGTTATGGGTTCGAGCGCGCCGTATTTTATTTTATCCGCCACGCATTTCAATACGCTTTCTGATATGAGTATCTGGCCTTTTTTAGCGTGGCTTTCGAGGCGGGCGGCGGTATTGACGGTATCGCCGAGGGCACTGTATTCCTTGTGGCGGTCGGTACCGAGGTTACCGATGAATGCTTCGCCGGTGTTGATGCCTATACCGATCTCGAGCGTCTGGTCGGTCTTATCGCTCCACTTAAGGCTCATTTGTTTAAGTTCGCGCGTCATTTCGAGCGCGGTCCTGACGGCGGCGAGCGGCGCGTCTTCAATATCGATCGGCGCGCCGAATAGCACCATGATGGCGTCGCCAATGAATTTATCAATAGTGCCTTTATTTTTGAAGATAATGGCGGTCATTTTATTGAAATACTCGTTTAGCAGCTGGCTGATCTCCTTCGGGTCCATGTTCTCGGACATGGCGGTAAATCCTCTGATATCGGCGAACATGACGGTGATGACCTTTTTAATGCCGCTATTGGACTGTTCGACCTCGAGCATTGTGATAAATTTAGCAACCTCGGGCGAGACGTATTTATTGAGGACCGACATCAGGATGCGGCTCTCGCGGCTGATCGAGTAATATTTATAAAGCGACACGGCCGCGTACATGGTAAAAATGGAAGCCAGCGCCAGAAAGCAGTTCAGCAGAAGCCCATAGCTGACGAAAGCGATGAAGCATACGAAAAGCAGGGCGACCGCAAGCGCGATAAAAGCGGCGAGGCCGGCGATCGGGCTGACAAGCGAAAAAACCAAAGCAGCGGCGAGCGTAATAAGAAAGCCGCCGGCGAATTCCTGTAAAGGCGGTGGGCGGCGAATGGACGCGCCTTTCAGAAGCGAGTCGATGATGTTAGCGAGAATGATGACGCCGTATTCCTGTTTCTGGCGTTTGAACAGATTGAACGAAAGCGCCGGCACATCCTGAAAATCTCTGTGGACAGGCGAAACAGAACCGACAATGACGGTACGGTCTTTGATCAGGCGCCGGTACAGGGCTTTTTGCGCCTCATCCGCCTCGAGCAGATCGGCTATTGGAATTATGTGAAAGTTATTATGCGTGCCGAAGTAGTTGATAAAGGCGATCGAATTATCGAGTGCGACGGACGAGTGTGGTTGAGTTGAGTCTTTTTCAAAAAAATCGATGCGCTCCTGATCATCCGAGCGTTTCATGGAATAAAGCGCGCTCATAACGGCGGCGGGAAGCGAATTGATTTGAACTGATACGGTTGCGCCGATCGATCTGTCGGCCTGCTGCGTTCCGCCGGCAATAACGGGCCGGTATCTTCTTTTAACGCCGTCGTGGTCGCCGCTGACGCCCCTGAATATATTGACGCAGCCGTATGTGAGGTTAGGCGGCGCGTCCGGCGCGCGCAGCGGCTCGACGTAAATATCGACGGGCTTGGAAAAGTCGAATTCAGTCTTAAAGTATGAGCTGAAGATGATTTCGCGTTTATAGCGTGAGACCGCGCTTAGCAGGTCGCTCTCGTCGGTGCCTTCGCCCCTGAGTTCGAAAATAACGTCGAAAGCGAGCGCCGCCGGCGAATAAAAGCTCATCTGATCGAGCAGGCGCGAGTACAGGGTTTTAGAAAGCACGCCGGTCCTTGTTTTATCGTACTTTTGAAGCGAAGCGTCATCGACGCCGATTATGATGACCCGGTCGTTCTTTTTTTCGGTGCTTCGCAAATTAGTGAAAGCGTCGTACGAAAAATTGATCAGGTAAACGCTTAAATTAGAAAAATAAAGAACGGCGAACACCGCGAACGACAGCGCCGGCAGCAGAAATTTATTGCTTTTAAAAATTTTCATGAAGCGTTCCCTGTACTATTCTGTTTAGAATTTATTTATCGTTGATTATAGGATTATTATCTACTTTACCCTTGTAATAATATTCCTGCTCGACCTTATCGTAAAAATCATAAGGTTTAACTTCGATCTTTTTAGCGCCGGCCTTATCGTAAACCATCTGCTGTCCGGCGGGAACCTCGGTATCCTGGCCTTTGTAATTAACGTTTACTTTACCGTTGACTAAAGCGACAACAAGTTTCGAGTCATCGTTTTCGACCTTGCCCTTTGTCTGGCGTATTGAAACGACGGCGTCATCAGCGGTGATTTCGAGCGAGCTGGTGCGCTGATCGGCGGGCGGCACGAAGAAGGTGAGTATGCCGCTAATGAGGTTGATAACGAAAGTCTTGCTTTCACTCTTGAGCGGCTTGATCTCGCAGCTCGAGCTCTGCTGGCCTGTTTTAGACGCGAACAACATCAGTTCGTAATTATCCTGTTTGTATTTGATGACCGCAAAAGAGCCCTGGCCTTTGACTTCGACGATATCGCCCGCCTTGAGCGGATCGCCGTTTTTAGCCGGTTTCGAATTGATATTAAAAGTGCCCGACGACTCTGATATTACGGCTAACACACCGTCAGCCGGCGTACTGCCGCAGCCCGCGTTAAAAGTAAGAAAACCGCCGGCAACCGCTATGATAAGCACGATCGAGATCACTAGGTTCTTGTTCATGGTA
>Ga0154467_1027_pt1 | contig 12923 bp, 10 predicted proteins | sample RifGroC2_FD_105660 | JGI IMG/M metagenome (GOLD analysis project Ga0154467, IMG submission 105660) | Candidatus Wallbacteria bacterium GWC2_49_35 | reverse complement strand
GATGATCGAATTAAAATTCGATATTGATATACGCTTTCTTTAAAATATCAAAATACATTAGCTCTCAACTCTCAGTTCTCAACTCTCCACTATTTTAATGTTTTTAATTTTTAATAAAAATATAAGGGAGGATTTATGGTCGTCAGCGTAATCGGAGTTATATTAATCATAATAGGCGTAGTGTGTATATTCATGAAAAAATCTTCACAGAAGAAACTTATGGCGCTCAGCCTTACCGACACTTACACCGCCGCTAAACTTCTTGAACTGCAGAAAACTATCGCGGGTGAAATGGGCGCCGGCTCCTTCCGCCAGCTGGCCGAAGTGAAGGGCGTCATTGAATGCCCCGACCCGCTGACCGCCGAACTCTCGAAAGAAAAATGCCTCTATTACAAGAGCGAAGTCGATATCGAATACGAAGAAAATTATTACCAGGAAAACCAGCAGACCAAAAGCCGCGAACTCAAAACCAGACGCACCAGCGAAAATATAACCCGCGTCGAGCGCGGTGTTGATTTTTACTTAAAAGACGACACCGGAAAAGTTCGGATAAACCCTGCCGGCGCCGAACTCGACCTCACCAAATCCGTCGACCGCTTCGAGCCCGCCACTAACGTCAATTACTCCAACGGCGCCATCAGCTGGGGCGGTTTCTCTTTTTCAGTAGGCTCCAATTACTCCGACTACACCCGCGAAGGCCGCAAGATACTCGGCTATAAATTCAGCGAATATATTTTTCCGCTTAAACAGAAAATTTTCGTTATCGGCGAGGCGACCGACTCGATGGGCGAACTCCAGATATCTAAACCTACCACCGACGACGGCGTATTCGTGATTTCTAATAAATCAGAAGAACAGCTTGCTAAAGAAGCTAAATCGAGCGCGCAGACGCTGGATATCGCATCAAAAGCGTGCTTCGCTATTGGTGCTATAATGGCCGTGGCGGGATTTTTTATTAAATAACAGGCTATGGACTAAATGGACTTTTTACCGACTACCAGAGAAGAATTTATAAAACTAAAGATCGACAGGCCTGATATAATAATCGTTACCGGCGATACTTATATCGACAGTCCTTTTATCGGCGCGGCCGTTATAGGGCGTTATCTTCAGAGCAAAGGGTTTACTGTCGCGATTATCGCCCAGCCGGTGATTGACGGGCCGGACGATATAACGCGTCTGGGCGAGCCGAATCTGTTCTGGGGCGTTACGGGCGGCTCGATCGATTCGATGGTGGCTAATTACACGCCGATGAAGAAGTTCCGCAATTCGGACGATCTGACGCCTGGCGGCGCGAACGACCGCCGGCCGGACCGGGCCGTGATCGCCTATTCCAACCTGATAAGGCGTTATTTCAAAAACACGCGGCCGATAGTTCTGGGCGGGATAGAGGCGAGTCTGCGCCGCGTCACGCACTTTGATTTCTGGTCGGACTCGCTGCGGCGGTCGGTGTTATTCGACGCGAAGGCCGATTTACTTGTTTACGGCATGGGCGAAACCGCCGTGCTGGAGATAGCGCGGAAGATGAAGGAAGGCCGTGACGATTATAAGTATGTTCGCGGCGTTTGTTATATTTCGAAAACGCCCGCCGCGGGGTATATAGAGCTGCCTGCGCACGAGGAATGCGTTTCGGATAAGTTAAAATTCATAGAAATGTTCGATACTTTTTATAAGAATAACGATCCGCTGACGGCGAAGGGATTGTTTGAAAAGACGGGCGACCGGTATTTGATTCACAATCCGCCGGCGCCGGTTTTAACTTCTGAAGAACTGGATGAGATTTATGGTCTTGGATACAGCCGCGCGCTCCATCCGTATTATAAGAAACGCGGCGCTGTGGCGGCGTTGAACACCATAGATTTTTCGATAACGACGCATCGCGGCTGTTACGGCGAGTGCAACTTCTGCGCGATAGCCGTGCATCAGGGGCGCACGGTCGTATCGCGCGGCGAGGAGTCGATAATAAAAGAAGCCGAAAAGATAACGCGCATGGATAATTTCAAGGGCTACATAACCGACGCGGGCGGCGCGACGGCGAATATGTACGCGATCGAATGCGAGAAAAAGCTCAAAACCGGTGCGTGCAAAGATAAAAGATGCCTGTATCCGAAGGCGTGCAGGAGTCTTGAAATAAGCCATAAAAAGCAGATCGCGCTTCTGAAGAAACTGCGCAATGTCGCGGGCGTCAAAAAAGTTTTCGTGGCGTCGGGCATCCGCTATGACATGGTTTTATGCGACGCGAAGCACGGCGCGGCGTATATCGATGAAATAGCGCTCCATCATGTATCGGGCCAGCTGAAACTTGCGCCCGAGCATACGGAAGGCGCCGTGGCGGCTCTGATGGGCAAGCCCGGTCCGGACAGCCTGGTGGAGTTCAAGCGAAAATTCGACGATGCGAGCGGGCAAGCCGGTAAAGACCAGTTTCTGACCTATTATTTAATAGCGGCCCATCCCGGCTGCGCGGAAGGGGATATGGCGAAGATGAAAAAGTTCGTTTCGAAAGAGCTCAAAATAAATCCTGAGCAGGTGCAGATATTCACGCCGACGCCCTCGACCTGGTCGACTCTGATGTATTATACGGGGATGAACCCGTTCACTAAAGAGAAGATATTCGTTGAAAAAGGCGACGGCGCGAAGCTGCGGCAGAAGAAGATCATTACCGGATAAGGAGAAGTTATGGCAGTTAAAAATAACAATAATGCCGATCTTCTTGAAGCGTTAGCGCGCGAACTTTCCAGACTTAAGCCTGAGGACCGCGAGAAGATATTTGAAAAACTGGATTCGATAAAGGACGGCTCTAAAAAAAAACCTGACGATAAAAAATAATGGCGTCAAGCGGCTCATGTCCCGAGTTAAAATTCCAGCCCTTTACGAAAGCCTTAAAATTTGTTATAATTGATCTATTAAAATTTATTTGCATAAAAATGATAAGTTAAAAGTTATGAGTTTTAGGTTATAAGTTAAATTTTATAAAAAAAGTTTTAATTAAATGTTTTTACCTGACGGAGGTCAATTTTATGAGTAAGCATTCTATCAGAAAAAGTTTAATGATTTTAGCGGCTTTATTTTTCGTTTTATCGTCACTCACCCCGGCCATGGCCGAAACTTTCGAATGGAACACCAAGCAGCGTCCCGCGCAGCTTATCAATAAAACCGACGCCGGCGCTTATCAGATAGGCAACGTAAGATGGGGATTCCAGAAAAGCGAAGATTACTCGAATTTACAGCCTTTCTGGAGAAACGCCGCTATAGACGTAAATAAGATCAGCGACGTTTTATTCATTGTGAAGCCTTTCGAACCCGAATGGATAGCGGCGCACTGCCTTCTGATATTCAAATTCAGCGAGCCGATCATAAGCGATCAGAACGAAAAAGCTGACGGCTTAGTTCTTTCGATAGAGGCACGCCTTTTGAAGGGTCAGAAATACAGCCTCATGCAGGGCAATTTCGGCAAATTCTTCATAGTTTACCAGCTCGGCACCGATGCCGATTACCTGCAGTACTCCGCGATCGAAAAAAAGAGGCTGATCCCGTATAAACTTAAGCTGACGCACGAGCAGAAAGTCGAACTTCTTAAAAACACGATAGCAGAATCGGTTAAAAACCGCGACGGCGAAAAATATAACACTATCAACAACAGCTGCACGAATAATTTATTCATCCTTTTAAACACAGTGCTTCCGAAAGAGCAGAAATTCAGGGAATGGATACTCAAAAAAGTCATTTATAACGTAGGCATTTCATTTCCCCGCACCGCAGGCAAATTATTGAAAAAGCACAAGGTAGTGGAAGAAGAACTTCCGATAATGACGCCCGGCGCGCCTAAAACCGATATCGCTTCGCTCGCGGGCGAATTCAATACCGCAATGTCGAAAGGCCCCGTTGCGAACGAACTTGGCGGCGACGATCTTGTTATCGCCAATAAAAACGCGGCATCGATAGCCGTCAAAGCCGATAAGATCAAAGCGGCTTTTGTGGAAGCGATAAATGAAGGCACCATAACCAAAGATATGATAAAAAGCACGATGTACGATGAGGACGCCGAACAGCTTATGGGCCTTTTCGTTCCTGGCGTGAACCCGTCCGAAGAAGAAAAGACAGGCTTCGTAGTGGGCGCCGAATTCGCTGAAAAACTTGTAGCTATCAACGATAACGCCACTCTCGCCGCCTACATGGGCGAACTGTTCGATTCATACAAAGCGGCCGCCGCAAAAAGACTAACGCTCGAAGGCCCCGACGTTTCGAAATACCTCGACTCGAATCTGAACGCGCTTCACAAAGGCCTCGATAAATCCGTTAAATATCTGAAACTGAACAAACGCTAAAAAATAATTGCTTTAACTAAAATAAAAAGCATTCAAGTTTGAACGATAAATCAAAAGAGCCTTCTGGACTAATATAGGAAGGCTCTTTTGATTGCGCTTGTATGCTTGAATGTATATGTTTTGATTTTTAAGAGTTCGGGTTTATTAACGCCGTTCGAACTGCCGGCCAGGTTTATATGAAACGCGCCGGTTATTTTATCTTTTTAAGGTTTTCGATCGCCTTGTCGTAATCGGGATGCGACGCCACTTCGGGAACGTATTCGACGTATCTGACGACGTTGTCTTTGTCGATAATGAATATGGCGCGCGATAAGAGGCGAAGTTCGGATATCAGCGTGCCGTAATTGACGCCGAACGATCCGGTTTTATGGTCGGAGAGCGTGACCACGTTTTTGATCCCGGCCGCGCCGCACCATCTTGCCTGGGCGAAGGGAAGGTCCATGGATATAGTTAAAATTACCGTGTCGGTGGATAAACCGGCGGCCGCTTCGTTGAATTTTCTGGTCTGAGCGTCGCAGATCGGCGTATCGAGCGAGGGGACCACCGATATGACTTTTATCTTCTTGTCAAAATTGCCTAATTTAACGGGAGAAAGGTCGTTGGCGAGAACTTCGAAATCGGGGGCTCTCATTCCGACTTTTACCTCTTCGCCGAGAAGGGTCAGGGGATTGCCTTTGAAGGTCACCGCGTTTTTTCTTTCAGTCTGTTTTGCCATTGCCTGCATTGAATTTCCTCCTTCAATCGTTATTAATGTGATAACAGAAAAATATCATTTATTATGCATTTTGTCAACTGATATTTTATCCGGGCGCGGTCTTCAAAACTTGCTTTCGTGACTAGCTGACGAAATTATTTAATTCCTTTATGAAAGCGTCTTTTGGAAGAGCGCCAGACATCGTTTTTTCGACCTTTCCATTTTTATAGAACATGAGCGTCGGGACCGAATATATGCCGACCTGAGCGGCTATTTCAGGGTTTTCGTCGACGTTTACCTTCACGAATTTAACTTTATCCGAATAAATCGGCGCCACCTCGTTCAATACGTTGGCGAAATACTTGCAGGGCCCGCACCAGCTGGCGAAAAAATCGACGAAAACGGGAACGCCGGATTCGATTACCTCTTTTTTGAAATTAGCGTCAGAAGCCTCGGTGATATTGTTGTTTGTCATAATTACCACTCCTTTATTATTTGTTTTGATGGAATTTTAATTTTTAAAATACGATTCCGCATATTTTTCACGGTTGCTTTTTATATTACAAGTTGCGTGCCAAAATTAAATTGAAAGGAAAACTCCTTTATTGATAATCGTTTTCACGTTGCCGTCATCTTTAATTAGCGCCTCGCAAACCCGGCTATGAAATTATTGCTATGCAAAAATTTCGTGGTTTGAGATTTGACGTGCATTTTGACTGATTTTAGATTTAAATTATTTAAGTTAATATCTAAAATTAAATAATAGTTAATTTTTTAGATTGATTTTTAAATGCTTTTGTTATATTCTGATATCTTGAAAGTGTTCGTTTTTAGATTTAATTAAACATTAAATCCACCCGCAAATGAATCAGCGTTCAACACAATAATTCAAGCGGCGATATTTTGGTATGCATTTTGCTTTTTAAAATAAAAAAAATAAAAATTTCAGGAGGCCCCATATGAAAGACAATCAAATTATTAAAGGAGTCAGAAGGACTGAATTATTAAAAGCTCTGCTGGTTTTATTCTTCGCGCTCGCGGCCGTAAATTATTGCGGCCTCTTAAGTTATTCGCACGCCGCCGACGCGAACAGGCACGAAGTCAAACTCGAAGACAGGCCGGTTTATTTCGAGGCCGTCGGAGTGCTCACTCCGAAGACCGTGACTACGCTTTCATCTAAAGTGATGGGCATGATAACCGCCTTCAACAAGCGCGAAGGCGAAGAAGTTTCTTCGTCGGAAGTCATCTTAACCATAGACGACGCCGAAATAAACGCCGACATGGCCGCTCTCGAAGCGGGCATCGCCGAGATAGCCAGCAATAAGATAGAGCTCGAAAAGAACCTCGCGCTCGCCGAAACGGGAAAATCATCCGCAGCAGCTCAGCTCGACCTGGCATCCTCCACCTATCAGAGAATAAAGACCCTCTACCAATCCAAAACCATAGCCGTGCAGGAATTTGAAAAAGCCGAAGCCGCCTATAAAATGGCTTCATCGAAGATGAACGAGGCGAAGGCCCAGATCGAAGTGACCATATCCAGACGCGCCCAGATCGAGGCGAAGGAAAAGCAGATCCAGGCCAACATACAGAAAATGAATAGGATGAAACAGTACACCATAGTTAATTCCCCGATCGACGGCCGCATCACGGCGCGCCAGACCGAGGTCGGAATGCTCGCCTCTCCGGGAATGCCTCTTGTAACGGTCGAAGATTACAAAAACATGCTTTTTTCGGCGGTCATTCCCGAGCAGATCATCAATAATATAAAACTCGGCGATAAAGTTAAAGTCATAGTCGATGTTGTCGAAGACCAGGTTTTCGTGGGCGAAGTCACCGAGATCGCCCCGACAGGAGATGTCATGACGCACACCTTCAAGGTAAAGATAGCCCTCGCGCACGACGCGCGCCTTAAAAGCGGAATGTACGCCCGCGGCCTTTTCGAGAAGGAGATCGTCAAAAAAATATCGGTACCCAGCGATTTTATAGTTAAACGCGGCCAGCTCTTCATGGTTTACACCTCGGAGAATGATTTTAAATATGTAAGGCCCGGCTCGGTCTACAACAATCTTACCGAGATACTCTCCGGCCTTAATCCCGGCGACGCTATAATAAAAAAATAGCCGCGCCCGCTTTTAACTAAATCGAAGGAAGTGATCCTGATGAAAGAAGATAAAATAAATAAAGACGGAAACGCCGTCAAAAACGAAGAAATCAATCTTGAAGAAAACTCGCTGCACAGCGGTTTCGCCGGCGGGCTGGCGAAAAGCTTCATCGACTCGAAACTGACGCCGCTGATAATACTGCTTTCCCTGCTGCTCGGAGTTTTCGCGATAATAATGACGCCGCGCGAAGAAGAGCCGCAGATAGTGGTTCCGATGATCGACGTGTTCGTTCAGATGCCGGGCGCCTCGCCCGCCGAGGTCGAAAAACGCGTGATAAACCCCATGGAAAAGCTTCTGTGGGAGATTCCGGGCGTCGAGCACATTTATTCGACGGCGCAGAACGAAGGCGCGATGACCATCGTGCGCTTCAAGGTCAGCGAAGACGCGGAGAAGAGCCTGGTCAAGATAATGGAGAAGATGGAGCACAACAAAGACCGCATTCCTCCCAACGTTTATGGCCCGTACATTAAAAGCCGCTCGATCGACGACGTTCCCATACTCGCTCTCACCCTGCATTCGAAGACCGAGGACCACTATATGCTCAGGCGCGCGGCCGCCCAGCTAACCAACGAACTTAAATCAGTGAATGACGTTTCCGACGTCAATATCATCGGCGGCCAGCGCCGCGAGATCCGCGTCGAGTTCGACCCGAATAAACTTTCCGCCTACGGCATATCGCCGATGGAGATCGTAGGCGTTATTTCCGACGCCAACCAGCAGAGCCTCAACAATTCATTCAAGAACGGCAATCTTGAATTCAAGGTTACCATAGGCAATTTCTTCAGGTCGGTCGACGACGTTAAAAAACTTGTCGTCCGCTCCGTCAACAAGCGCGCGATATACCTCGAAGAGATCGCGAAGATAACCGACGACGTTTCCGAGCCCGAAAACTATGTGCTGTTCAAGAAAGGCCCTGCGACGAAAACTCCCGCCGGCAAAGATTCCGGCGCGGCCTTCGAGAACGCCGTCACCATAGCGCTGTCGAAACGCAAGGGCACTAACGCCATAGTGATCGCCGAAGAAGTGCTCGACAAACTCGAAAAGATCAGAGGCACGCTCCTTTCCAAAGACGTTGAAGTTACCGTTACGCGCAATTATGGCGAAACGGCCTCCGAAAAATCTAACGAGCTGCTCTACCACATGGCGCTCGCGACGATCTCGGTCACCATACTGATATGGATGTTCCTCGGGTTCAAAGCTTCGGCCGTCGTTGCAATCGCTATCCCCGTCACGCTGGCGCTCACGCTTCTGGTATTTTATCTCTATGGCTACACGCTCAACAGGATAACGCTTTTCGCCCTCATTTTTTCTATAGGTATACTGGTCGACGACGCCATAGTCGTCGTCGAGAACATGGTGCGCCATTTCCACCTGCCGCGCAATAAAGGCCGCAACATGATCACGATCGCGGTCGAGTCGGTGGCCGAGGTAGGAAACCCGACGATACTGGCTACCATAGCCGTTATTGTGGCAATACTTCCCATGGCTTTCGTTTCAGGCCTTATGGGCCCGTATATGAGGCCGATACCCGTCGGCGCGTCGGCCGCGATGATATTTTCGCTCATAGTCGCATTTATCGTCACGCCCTGGTCGTCCATAAGGATACTCAACCTCAAAGAGATCGAAGAGGGAGGCGGCCATCATGAAGGAGCTAACGACGACTTTCTCACCAGGCTTTACCACAGGATAATGGAGCCGGTGCTTACCGTCAAAAAATACCGCTACATATTCCTGGCTTCGGTCACGGCGCTCCTGCTAATAACCTTATTGATGGTACCGGCGCGCATGGTCAAGGTCAAGATGCTGCCTTTCGACAATAAATCCGAGTTCCAGGTGATAATAGACATGCCCGAAGGAACCACGCTGGAGCAGACTACCGAGGTCACCAAGGAAATAGCCAGGTACGCAGCCACGATACCTGAAGTGAGCGATCTCATACTCTATCCCGGAACGGCCGCGCCCCACAACTTCAACGGCCTGGTTCGCCATTATTTTATGAGAAGCGGCCAGAACGTCTCCGACATACAGGTGAACCTGGCGGCGAAGCATGACAGGAAGCGCAGTTCGCACGAGATCGCCGTGGCGGCCCGTCCTGAGATACAAAAGATCGCCAGAAAATACAAAGCCAATGTCAAGGTCGCCGAAGTTCCGCCCGGCCCGCCCGTTTTACAGACGCTCGTCGCCGAGATATACGGCCCCGATTACGAAACCGTCAAATTCATAGCCGGCGATATCGCTAAAAAGTTCGCCGAAGTCGACGGCGTGGTGGATATCGACACATACGTCGAAGACACTGCCGAGCGTTATCTTTTCAACATAGACCAGGAAAAGGCCTCGCTGAACGGACTCAGCTATGGTGAAGTGCTGGGCGCGACCAGACTGGGACTCTCCGGGCAGAAAATATCGCTGATGCACGATCCTGAAGAGATCGAAGACGTATATATAAACGTAACGCCGCCCGAAAAGCAGCGTTCGTCGGTCGAAAGCATCCTCAATATGCACGCGTTCTCGCGCATGACCGGTCGCGCGACTCCGCTCGCCGAAATAATAACTGTCAAAAAAACGGTCGACAACATCAACATCTACCATAAGAACCTGAAGACGGTATCCTATGTGGTGGCCGATGTCGCGGGTTCGGAGGAAAGCCCGGTATATCCGATATTGAAGCTGCGCGAGCTTCTGGCCTCTTATAAAACGCCGTCCGGGCCGATAAACCAGTACACATTCACGACGAAGACGCCGGAAAACACTTCTCTCGGATACTTTCTGAAGTGGGACGGCGAATGGCACATAACGGTAGAAGTTTTCCGCGATCTGGGGCTCGCCTTCGCGATAGCGATGATCATGATATATATTCTTGTCGTCGGCTGGTTCCAGTCGTTCAAGACGCCGCTTGTAATAATGGCGCCCATACCGCTGACGCTGGTCGGAATTCTCCCGGCGCACTATTTCTTCGGCGCGTTCTTCACGGCGACCTCGATGATAGGCTTCATCGCGGGCGCGGGCATCATAGTCAGAAATTCCATAATACTCGTCGATTTCATTAACCTGAAGGTCGCCGAAGGTTTGCCTCTGAAAGAGGCCGTGGTGGAGGCCGGTTCTATCAGGTTCCGCCCGATGCTTCTAACGGCGGCGGCGGTCGTCGTCGGCTCGTTCGTAATGCTGTTCGACCCGATATTCCAGGGCCTGGCGATATCGCTCATGGCAGGCGAAATAGCCTCCACGCTGCTTTCGCGCATGACGGTGCCGGTTCTGTATTTTATGTCCGAATCGAAGGAATAAAAATAAAGAAACGTAAATTAACGAATGAAAATTAAGGAATAAAAAAAGGGCGTCCTCCGGGGCGCCCTTTTTTGTCGACTGGATATCTTATTGAAAATAATATTATGCTTTTAGTTTTCGTCTGTTTCGATCTTGTATTTGCTTATCTTTTCGTAAAGCGTGGTGCGGTCGATCTTTAAAATTTTCGCGGCCCGTGTTTTATTGTTTTTGACGGCCTTTAAAACGAATTTTATATACTGGCCCTCGAGTTCGTCCAGACTTAAAAGTTTGTCTGCGTCCGTGGGGTCCTGCGGTGCGGATGCCGAAAAAACGAAAGGATTCGCCCCCGCGGAATTTTTTGCGATCGAGGCCGACAGGCCGGAATCGCCGCTCATCTGCACCGGAAGGTGCTCGGCGAATATCTGCTCGGTGCTTTCGTTTATAAAAAGCATCGTGCGCTTTATGGTGTTTCTTAGTTCGCGGACGTTGCCGGGCCATGTGTGCATTTGAAGCAGGCCCAGCGTGGCCAGAGTTATCGAAGATACTTTTTTATTGAATTCTTTGTTGTACTCTTCTATCATTTCCATCAGGATGAGATGCATGTCGTTCATTCTATCGCGCAGCGGCGGAATTTTGAACGCGACTTCGTTTATGCGGAAATAAAGGTCGGAGCGGAATTCTTTTTTGGCGACGGCTTCGTCGAGGTTTTTATTGGTGGCCGCTATTACGCGGACGTCAACTTTTATATTTTTGCTCGAACCTATAGGCTGAATCTCGCGCGTTTCCAGCGCCCTTAAAATTTTAGCCTGCATCTTGATGCTCATATCGCCTATTTCGTCTAAAAATAAGGTGCCGCCGTCGGCGAGTTTGAATTTGCCTTCCATATCGGCGGAAGCGCCCGTGAAAGAACCCTGCTTATGGCCGAAAAGATGCGATTCGATAAGTTCGTCGGGCACGGCGGAGCAGTTGACCGCCACGAAAGGCTTGTTCACCCTTTTTGATTTTTCGTAAATCGCTTCGGCGACAAGTTCCTTGCCCGTGCCGGATTCTCCTAGGATCAACACTGTGGCGTCTGTAGGCGCGGCTCTTTCAATAAGGTCGAATATTTTTTTCATTTCGGTATCGCACGAAACGAGTTTTGAAAATTTAATAATTTCGCTGCTTGTGATGTCCAATTTTACCTCTTGCCATTTGAATGATTATGATTTATAATAAGGCTGATCGCGGCGATAAAAATCATCCGATTTTTTGATATATTTTATATCTAATCGCCGTTAATGTCAATTATTTTTTTTATTTTAGCGGCGTCTCGGCGAACCGTGAACTCGTTTCAGTGACATTTAACTCGTTTCAATGAAGTTCGATAATTTTATGCTTCTATTTTTGACGAGATATTCAAATTAAATTTTGGTCAAGGCGGTTTTTATACAAATGATTTATATTCATGTGCTGCTGATGATAATTTTTTTATTATTAATTTGTAGTTTATCTTTGTTGCAGTTATTTTCACCGGTTAAGGCAAAACGATCGGTTATAATGAAAATTCTTAAGGCAAAAACATATTTGAATTCAAGTCCCGGGCGGCGTTTCGTTCCTGCCGCGATAATTTTAGCGGCGAATCTGATCTTATTATGCGTACCGGTTTTAGCCGCCGAAGATATCCTGTTTCCCCTTAAAATAAACGACAGCATTTCGGCGACCTTCTGCGAGTATCGCTCGAATCATCTTCACGCCGGTTTGGACCTGCGGACCAAAAGAAGGACTGGAATACCCGTCGTGGCGCCGTCGGCAGGCAGGGTGGTAAATTTATACGGCGACGAGAACGGTTACGGGCTGATGCTTACCTTTAAAGCGGATAACGGATTGATCTATAAATTCGCGCATCTTTCGGCGTTCGAAAATCAAGCGCTAGAGCTTATGGACATGGTAGTGGCCGCCAGGGCGGCCAGCGAGCGCAGATTCAACTTCGATATCGATCTGAGCGGGAAAAATATTTTCGCTTCCGCCGGCCAGGTAATAGCATATTCGGGCGATACTGGTGCCGGCCCGCCCCACCTTCATTTTGAAATAACGGACGGCGGCGGTTCCGGCGATATAATGAATCCGTTGAAATATTTGCCTGTAGAATCGGCCATGGATAACACTCCTGTTAAAATAGTCTCGGCGGTGTTCATGCCTGCCGACGAAAACTCTTTCATTGAAGGAAAACCCATAAACCAGATTTTTAACTTTAAGGCCGCGTCCTCTACAGCGGCCGGTTCCGGTTCCGGCTCCGGAGCCGGCGGCGCCGATCTGTCGGTGAACGCGGCCGGCAGGTTCACAATACTGGTAAGGGCTTTTGACGAGAATAAAAAATTCGCCGACAACGAATCTAAAACCGGCGTTTATAAAATCCAGCTGAGAGAAATAGCCGGCCCGCAAAAAATCTCTCAGGGCGGAAAATTGGAAAATTCAGGCGCGAAAAGTTCGTCGGCCGGAAAG
>Ga0154467_1022_pt1 | contig 13139 bp, 10 predicted proteins | sample RifGroC2_FD_105660 | JGI IMG/M metagenome (GOLD analysis project Ga0154467, IMG submission 105660) | Candidatus Wallbacteria bacterium GWC2_49_35 | reverse complement strand
GCGGAGCGCATGAATTAAAATATTAAAAAGTGTATTCAGCGGCTTACAGCAGGACTTTTTCAACATTAAACACCTCGTTATCGTTTTTTTGCTTTCGTGTATCGTTAAATATTGATTATTATCAGGACCGGCGCCAAAATTCTAGCTGTCAGTTTTTCAATTTCAGCGCGATATCGTCGATCGACGGCTCTATTTCTTCTTTCCTGTAAACGTCGTCAAAAACCGTTACAAATTCTGTAAATTTAACGAACGGGTCGTAGTTGCGTGGTTCGAGAAAAAGCCTGGCCCTGTAAATATAATAATGGGCGCCGTCTTTAGAAGAACCGCTCACGCTCGCGCGCCTTTCGGCCGCCGCGTATTCTTTCGCCCTGTCTTCATTCAGAAACGCCGCGTCGATATAGATATAGAACCCGTCGCCAAGGACTGTCTCGTAGCGATCCTCGCGGTAGACGAGCCACACGTCGAGCTCGCTGTCCATTTTTTCAAAAATAAGGCCGTAAAGCTGGTTTTTATCCATGGGAAAATTATATCATAAAATTGCATTAAATAAAATCTGAATTTATGTTATAATATTTTAAAATTATATCAAATCGAATATATCAAAATTACTTAAGTCAAATTACTTATAGTAAGCGAAATTAGTTGGTTTACATCAGGAGGGCCGGCAATAATTTTTCGGAGCGAAGCCTCCGCAGGCACCGTAGGTGCCGAGGACCAGCGAGCGGAGAAAAGATTATTGCCGGACATCAAAATTAATTTATGTCTTTTACAATAAGTCAAATTAAATTTTAAAAAATGGAGATCAAATCATGAAATACGATAAAATAGTCTCAGGCAAAAAATGTTATCTGTCGCCCGTCAACCTCGAAGACGCGGTGCTTTACAAGGAATGGCTCAACGACCTGGAAGTGTCGTCTAATTTAAATTTCAGACCCTTCATTCTGACGCTCGAAAAAGAAAAAGAAATGCTTGAAAAATTGGTGAAATCCGAGACTGACGTATTATTCGGCATCGTCGATAAAAAAAGCGATAAGCTCATCGGCAACTGCGGACTCATGGGCATCGAACCAATCAACAGAAAATCGCTGTTCGGCATTTTTATCGGCGATAAGAAGTACTGGGGAAAAGGCTATGGCGAAGAGGCTACGAACCTCATACTCGATTTCGGCTTTAATATGCTCAACCTTCACAATATATTCCTGACCGTCTTCAGCTTCAACAAGCGCGGCATCCGCTGCTACGAAAAATGCGGTTTCAAGCACGCCGGAAAGCTGCGCGAGGCAAGACTAGTCGCCGGCAAACATTACGACGTCGTCTATATGGATATCCTCGACAGGGAATTTAAAAATTCAACATTGAAAAATTTTATTGAATAATGGTTTTTATCGCTGATACTCGATTAAATATCGCTATATTAATTTTTCCGGATAAAATTATATAAATTGAATATTCTTACTTTAATTCAATTTATATGAACAGATTTATATTTCCCTTTTCCGCGTCGGCCAGATAAGCCGCCACGCCGCCGTCCTCGACGCCGTCGATCATCTCTTCTTTCTTGATGCCCATCAGTTCCATCGACATGCGGCAGGCGACGAGTTTTCCGCCGTTGTCCTTGACCGACTGAAGGAGTTTTTCGAGCGGCTCGACGTTGTGATGCTTCATTATGCCTTTTATCATCTGAGTGCCCATTCCGAACATATTCATTTTTGAAAGCGTGAGCTTGCTCGTCCCTCGCGGCATCATCATGCCGAACATTTTCTCTATAAAGTTTTTCTTGACCGGCACGTTCTTATTCTTGCGCAGTATATTCAGGCCCCAGAATGTGAAGAAGAGCGAAACCTTCTTTCCCATCGCCAGCGCGCCGTTTGCGATGATGGTCGCCGCCATCGCCTTGTCGAAATCGTCGGAGAACACTACCAACGTGGCCTGATCCGATCTCGGCGAGCCGTGCGGCCCCGTGGGAACGCTTCCGGCGGGGCATTTAAGAAGGCGCGCCTTTATGGATTTGCCCTTTTCCAGGTCGAGCACTTTAAGGTTCGCCGCGCCCGCGAAGGCCTGCACGTCGGCATGGAAACCCTGATCTGTGGCCTCTATTTCAATGACCTCATTATCTTTGGCGCGGCTCACGGCCTCTTTGAGCTTTAAAAGCGGGCCGGGGCACTGAAGCCCGCACGCGTTGACGCGGATGACGCTGCCTGCCGCCGCCTGGGAGTGTGACTGGCCTTTTGTCTGCGTGTCGTCGGCGTCTTTTCCGCCGGTTGCGAAGTGTTCGAAATCGCCCTGGTTATAATATGTGTTGTAACTTTCAAAGCCGCCGCTGATATTAAGAACGTTAAACCCGTTCTGTTTCAGAATTCTTTGAGCGATATAGCCGCGCAGGCCGACCTTGCAATATACGACGATCAGCTTGTCCTTCGGTATCTCGATAAGCCGGCTTCTTAAAGTGTGAAGCGGAATATTGACCGAATTTTCTATCGAGCCGGAAATAACCTCGTCGGTATTTCTTACGTCGATAAGATAAGCGCCCTTTTCCATATATTCTTTAACGTCGAAAATGCTTATCAGCGGCGCGAATTTTGTCATGTCGTTCACGGCGACGAATCCGGCCATGTTGACCGGGTCTTTGGCCGAGCCGAACGGCGGGGCGTATGCGAGTTCGTAGTCCTGCAGGTCGTGTATCGTAGCGCCATGGCGGATCGCGGAAGCTATTACATCGATGCGCTTATCGACGCCGTCGTAGCCGCAGGCCTGAGCGCCGAGAACCTTTCCGGTTTCAGGCGAATATATGAGTTTGAGATGTACCATATAGGCGTATGGATAGTATCCGGCGTGGCTTCCGGCGTGCAGCGTCAGGGTTTTGAACGCTATATTTGCGCGCTTGAGCAGCGGCACGCTCGCGCCGGTGGCGCCGCAGGCAAGGTCAAAAACCTTGACTATGGAGGTTCCCTGAGTATCCTTGTATTCGGACTTTATTCCGCAGATGTTATTGACGGCTATGCGCGCCTGGCGGTTGGCGGGGCCGGCGAGCGGTATCTTAATTTTAGTTTTAGTGACGAAGTGCGTAACTTCGACGGCGTCGCCCACGGCGTATATCGATGGATCCGATGTGAGCATGGCTTCGCTGACGGCTATCGCGCCCGTCTCGCCTATTTTTAGTCCAGCTTCCTTCGCCAGTTTGACTTCGGGCATGACGCCTATGGCGAGCACAGCCATGTCGGCCTCTATGGCCTTGCCGCTGGCGAGCGTGACCGAGACCTTTCCGCCGGCCGTCTTTTTGAACTCGGTCACCCTGTCCGATAAATACAGTTTAATTTTATGCGATTTCATCTCGTTGTGGGCAAAGGCGGCCATATCGGGATCTAAAAATGTGAGGACCTGATCCTGCATTTCGACGAGCGAGACCGCGAAACCTTTTTCGATGAGGTTTTCGGCGACCTCGACGCCGATGAACCCGCCGCCGACTACGATTGCGCTTTTGGCGCCTTTTTTCATCGCGGCGACGATCTTATCCATATCGGGAATAGTCCTGAGCATGAATATGTTCTCGCCGTCAATGCCTGGAATCGGCGGCTTGATGGGAGCAGCCCCAGGCGACAGGACAAGGTAATCGTAATTGTCTTCGAAAGTGTTGCCAGACTTCCAGTTTTTGACGCTCACTTTTTTGTTTTTAGCGTCGATCGAAACCACTTCGTGAAAGGTTTTTACGGCAAAGTTGAAGCGCGCCGTCATGTTTTCAGGCGTCTGGACCAGCAGCGCCTCGCGTTCCTCTATCGCGCCGCCGATGTGATAAGGAAGCCCGCAATTGGCGAAAGATATGAATTCTCCGCGTTCGTACATCGTAATTTCGCACTTTTCATCAAGCCTTCTGAGCCTCGCCGCCGCGGAAGCTCCACCCGCAACGCCGCCAACGATGATAACTTTCATAAAAATACCTCCCGAAATATTACTAATTTATTATATACTATAATATATTTTACTAATTAATGATTTACTTTCATCCATATTTTAACATATTTTTATTTATATTACAAGTAAGTTGAATGTGATTTTTTTTAATAATAATTGAAATTCTCTTGTTACTTTTTTAAAAATTAAAAATTTTTATGGAACATCTTGAAAAATTCTTAGTATAGATTTATAATCCATCACAGCATAAAATAATGACGGGTTTTTTCGCGGCACTTCGCGGAACGTCAGAAAGGATTTAACAGGTCAAACTTTGTTATGAACAGCGACCATAATTCTTCAAAAGACAACAATAATAAATTCCGTTATCTCGCGGCCAAATCCTCCGCGGCCAAAAACGTCCAAAACTCTCAGAGCGTGAAGGCTGTCGAGGACGTCCCGGCCGAACAGATCGAACAGGAAGGCCAGCCCGAACAGACGGGAGAGGCCGGGCAAAACGGGCAGGAGGCCCCTAAAAAATTCAGGCGGTTCGTCGATTCCAGAGAAGCGTCTGTTTTTTCAAGAACAAAGGCCTTTGTCACCGATGCAATAATCATTTTTTTCGCGGTTCTCATACTTTCTTCCATCATCTGGCGTCCCTTGCAGTCAGCCGTCTGGGGAAGGTTTTACATCTCAAAAGAAGTTTACGACGACAAAGTGGCGAGAAAGGTCGTAGACCCTCCGAACGCGCCTAAATATTACAAAATGGTAAAGCACAACAACGAGCAAAGATATTACCGCGACGTTTCTTTTAAAGAAAAATTCATAGATTTCAACATTTATTATCCTCTGCTGCCCATCATTTTTTATTTCGCGCTGATGTGGGCCGCGGCCGGCGCGTCATTCGGCCAGATGTATGCGAATAACGTCGTGATGATGTGCGAGGACGACGACAGGCCTAACCTGCTGGAAGCTTTCAGCCGGTCGGTTATCTTCGTTTTTTCAGTGGGATTTTTCGGGGTCGGCGCCCTGATGCTGTTCGGTGAAGAAAACCTGACGCTTTACGATAAAATATGCAAAACGAAAGTCGTTGAAATTAAATAACCGATGTTAAATAGGAATATGAATCAAAAACAATAAAAAACAGGAGCGGCCATTCGGACACCCCTGTTTTTTTATTTTATATAATTTGTTTAACCGTCAGATTTAAATATCCGCGTTAATTAGTCCCAGGGCCACCATGAGCTGATGGCTTTAATGCGCTTTTTGGCGTCTTCGGCCATCGTGGTGTTCGGGTACATGTCGGCGATCTTCTTATAGGTAAGTACGGCGCTGTTAGTGTCTTTCAGTTTTTCGTAGCATTTGCCGAGCGTGAAGAGCGCTTCGGGATATTTCTGCGAGCCGGGGAACGAAGCGACCCACCAGTCGAGAATGTTTTTAGCCTTGTCATAATGTTTGGTTGAGCCGATACCTATGAATCCGCCCGTTTTAACTTCGAGAAGAAGGCTGGCTATATTGAGCATGGTGTCTTCTTTTAAAGTTTCGGGAAAGTTCAGGTTGAATATTATGAATATCGCGAGCGCCGTGTCGTGCTCTTTCTGAAGCATTTTAGTGTAGCCGGCATACCAGAAGGCTTTGTTTCTGAACGGTCCGTTAACTGGCTCTTCGACGAGTATCAGATTGAACCTGAATAAAGCGGTCCAATAATCGCCCGTATTAAGAGCGGCGCAGCCGAAGCCGAACTGTTCTTCGAACGTGTATTTTCTTACGTCGCCGTGTGCTTTGATATCGGCGTTTCTGAAACCTTCGGCATAACCTCTGCTGTATGCCGCGGGATAGGTGCGTTTGCTGCCGTCGCGTACGCCGTTGTTCCTGCCGTCGGTCTGGCCTCTGAACGCGCCGTCGTTATAGCCGTTCGAATAGTAAGGGCCGGCGTTGGGGCCGGGGCCATGAGGACCGCCGTGAGGGCCTTTTGTGGTTACTGCTGCGTTTTCGATAATGCCGCGGCCTTCGAATTTGATCTTTTTGATCAGATCGGCGAGTTTTTCCTTGGTATATACGTAGTTGAAGTATTTAGCGTTGAATTTTTCTTCGCCTTCTTTTAAGCCGTTGTTGTAGCCGTCGCGCTCGCCCTGGCGCAGGCCTTCCTGATAGCCCTGGGCGTAGAAATTGTTGTAATTCTGGTAGTAACCGTCACGATAGCCTATATCATAGGAAGGATCGTTATACGGATTGGTATAAATTGGAATAGTGACCCCGTTGACGGGCGGCTGGTACGGAGGCTGATAAGGAGGTGTGGGCGGTTGATACGGAGGAGTTGGCGGCTGCGGGGGCGTGTTAGGCTGGGGATTGGTGAATCCGCAGGCCCTGCAGGTATAAGAGCCGGGAGAATTATAACCGCCGTCGCCGGGCTGATGGTAAGTGGCGCCGCATTTTGCGCACTGGTGGGAATGTCCGATGTGAGAAGGATCATAATGCTTCGAGGTGCTTTCATTTACGTCCGACGGCATTTCAAGAGCGCTTGCCTGACCGAATGAAAAGCCCGCCGCCGCGAATAACGCTAAACCGATAGCGAGTACTTTCTTCATTGTAAAATACCTCCATAGTTTTGAGATGAAAAATGTTGATTTAAAATTAACTTCGTTAATGTACGATAAATATTGAGTATTTCAAAAATTATTTTTTTAAGTTTAAAGTTCTTCATTAAGTTTCGTAAAATTTCAAAAGTAAAAAATCTTTTTAAAATTTTAAACGATTATATTATAACAAATTTTTCCGTGTTAAGCAAATTTTTCATAGTATTTTATCTTGTTATCAAAATAATCAGTCACAAATTATGAAACTATCATTAAAATACTTAAGGGAAATATTACGGAAAAATTGACAAACCTGTTTATAGAAAGTATAATTAATGCAACACGATAATTTGCGTATATGATAACATTAATGAGATGAGTATATTCATTGATCTCAAATAAAAGAAAAACAAAAGTAAACAAAAAATAGAAAGAGAGTAATTCAATGCAAAAAAGAAAAAATCCTAGCGTTTTCACTAAATTTAATCTTTATCTGACCGTTATATTTTTTATGGTTTTAACCGCGGGCGCCGCGTTCGGTGAGGAATTCAAATTCGTCAGCATGGCCGACTCGCGCTCTAACGGTGAACCTATCGGCATAAACAAGCCCATACTCGATAAGATCGTCGCGAACGCCGTCGGCGACGAACCCGAATTCGTTCTATTCCAGGGCGATATGGTTCTCGGCAGCAAAAAAGACCTCAACGTATTCAAAAAACAACTCGATAATTTCCGCGCCGCGATGAAACCTATCACGGACAGGGTCCCTGTTTATTTTTCGTTCGGCAATCACGAATGCACCACGCAGGCCCACGTAGAAATCTTGAAAAAAACCTTCAATAATCCCGCGACGGTCGACGGCAAATATAATAAGCTCGCGTATTCGTTCGACCACAAGGGCTCTCACTTCATATGCCTTGCGACCAATCTTCCCGACGAAAACAACAACCTGACCAACGACCAGCTCAAATGGCTCGAAGGCGACCTCAAGATGAGCATGTCGGCCGATCATGTTTTCGTTATCGGCCACTCGCCGGCATATCCCGTAGGCGGCCACATCGGCAGCTCGCTCGATAAATATCCCGGCCAGCGCGACAAATTCTGGACGCTTTTGAATAAATACCGCGTTGACGCCTATTTCTGCGGACACGAACATCTCTTCGACAGGCAGAAAATAAATAACGTCTTCCAGATAATCAACGGCTCATGCGGCGCGCCCGTCAGAACCAAGGTCGGCCGCGGCGGCACGGAAAACTTCAACGGATCGTTCTTCCAGCATGTTTTAATCGAAGTATCCGGACCCGACGTGACATTCTCGGTCTACGACGAAACTAAAAAACTGCGCGATAAATTCCGCCTCAGCAGAAGAGTAATGAACGAAATGCACAACGACTAATAATAAAACAAGGCCGGCTACGACGGCGCCTGGGTGTGGGGTTATCACTCGACCGACGAAGCGACCGGCAGATCTAAAATAGACTCCATCAAATTCGGCGGCCGGTAGTTTTTTCCCGACGCAGTAATCATAAATTAATAAGCCTTAAAATTAAAAATAAGCCGGCCTGTGATATTATCAAACGGGCCGGCTTATTTAATTATCTGAATTGATTTAATTCTTTTTCGCGGAAATCACATCGCGTAAACTCTGTAATCGATATCGGGGAATATATTATCGTGATATTCGAGCGCCTGCAGGAATTCGGGCACTATACGCTTCCGCTTTATCTGATCGTAAAGCGAGTTGAAGCGGTTGATGTGGTCTTTAGTGCGCTTCACGGCGTATTCGACGGTGGTGTTGTTATACATGATGAACGCCCAGTCGGAGCTCTGCGCCAGCAAAAGTTCTCTGGCCGCCTGCGCCAGCGCGCGGTTGACCAGCAGGTCGGAGCTCTGGTTCTGGTAACAGGACGCCAGCTCCACCATGCGTTCGGCGATCTCGATGAGGTGTTTATATATCCAGTCGTTCTGGGGCGCGAGCCACACTTCTGAATAGCCCTTGTGGCCCCACGAGCTGAATGACGGAGTGACCACCTGGTTTTTCGGGTACATCTCGAGATATTCGACCGGCGTGACAGGCGTGATATTGCTCTTCTGGTCGCTGGCCATTCTCAAAAAATACTCGATGAACTTCGGGCCTTCGTACCACCAGTGGCCGAAAAGCTCCGCGTCGTAAGGAGATACGACGAGCGGCTTGCGGTCCATGTAGCGGCCGAGGTGCTCGACCTGCTTCACTCTGTTGAAGTGGAAATTGGCAGCATGTTCTTTAGCCATGTAGTCGGCCTTTTCAGGGTTGTATATTTCTTTCTGGTTGGTCTTTCCGGTTATTTTATAATATTTGATGCCGGTGTTGATGCGGATGCCGTCCGGATGAATGTAAGGCCTGATATAATCGAGATCGAGGTCGAAGCCGACGTCGCGGTAGAACTCGCGGTAGTTGTAATCGCCCGGATAGCCTTCATTCATGCTCCATACGGAGCGTGAGGATTCGACGTCGCGCCCGAATGCGGCGACTCCCGAATTGCAGAATACCGGCGCGAATACGCCGTATTTAGGCCGCGGGGATGCGTGAAGCACGCCGTGCGTGTCGGTGAAGAAGAACTGAATTCCGTATTTTTTGAGGATCTCGTCGTGGCCGGGGAAATATCCGCACTCAGCGAGCCATATCCCGCGCGGCTTGCGTCCGAGGTGGCGCTCGTAGGAATCGACGGCGATCTTTATCTGCGCCTCGACGGCCTTGGAATTAACCGACATCAGCGGCAGAAATCCGTGCGTCGCACAGCAGGTGATGATTTCGAGATTCCCCAGGTCCTGAAATTTTTTAAACCCGTTTATAAGGTTATTGTTATATTGGCTGACGAAAATATTGCGGTTCAGGTTGAATCTATCGAGGTACATCCTGGCGACTTTATTAAAATCGGACATCAGCTGCGTTCTTGTGACCTCTTTATCGGCGAGCTCGATGAGCGCGTCGATATGTTTCACGTAACGCTCCTGCAGCAGGGGATCTGACAGCATCGCAAGCAGCGTCGGCGTAAGCGACATCGTTATCTTGAAATTAACGCCGTCGCGCCTGAGCGTTTCAAAGACGGAAAGCAGCGGTATGTATGTTTCGTTTATAGCCTCAAAAAGCCAGTTTTCCTCCAAAAAATATTTATACTCCGGATGGCGCACGTAAGGCAGGTGCGCGTGCAGCACCATTGAAATATAACCTTTTTCTTGCATCAGAGGGAGAGCTCCTTTTCTTTTTTGCTGTAGTGTGTGCGCTTGTGGACCTCGGGCATGATGGTTATCTCGTCGATCTTATCGGCCGATACGCCAACCGCGGGAATGTCGATATCGGTGTCGGGAAGCGCCATTCTGATCGAGAATGTGCCGTCCGGCCTCAGCCTGACGGGTTTTCCCATGAGCGTGACGCTCGCGTCGGGTTCGGTCGCGCCGTAAACTATCAGTTCGGTATTCAATACCATCCAGAATTTGCGCTGTTTTTTAGTTTGTTCGACCTCGCGCGCCTTTTCAGCCGAGAACTGCGATGATAGCGTTTCCGACGAAACGCCGCGGGTTATAAGTTGTGAGAATTCTTCGGGATTCATTCCGCGGGCCATCGCCTGCATGATATCGGCCGAGCTCATGCCGAGCTGCGCGCCGCCCGATAATTCATATATCTTTTCAAAAACGCCGTCTTTTACCATCCATTTTTCGTCGCCCTGTGTCGAAACGCCCGCTGGCGGCATCGCAACGTCGTTAGATGACGCTACTTTATAAAATTCGCCGCGTTTCGAGCGGTATCCCAGCTCGAGCATGTATGCCGCATCCGGTTTCACGTGGATATACCACGAAGATGCCGTGTCGGTGAGTTCGATATCTGAATAGCTATGGCCGCTTTCGCCGTCGTAGACCCTTATGATCTTTTTCGATTCGCCGAATTCTTTGGCGCCCATGCTTTTTTTGATGCCGGCTATCGTCTCGGTGGCGACATCCCAGAAGGTGTAGATCCATTCGGGATCGCGCACGAGGGTTATCAGCCTGTTTTTTCCGTAAGTTTCGGGAAGTTCCTGCGCCGTGTTTATTATATAATGCTTGCCGTAAAGGTTTTCGACGTCAGCGGAGGTCACGTTCATGACTTCGGACTTCGAAAGAGGCGTTTTAACGACGGCTTTCTTCACTTCGCTCACCACGGGTTTCGCGGCCGGTTTTTCGGAGACGGCTTTCTTCGCGGCTATCTGCGCCGTTTTTTTAGCCTTCAGACCGGCTGATTTCTCATGTTTAATTTCAGCTTTAACGGCCGGTTTCGCTTTTAATACGGGCTTTTTGTTTTTAGCCGCGCCGGAAGTTTTTCCCTTCGTCGATATCGTTTTTTTCACGCCAGTCCGCTCCTTCGCTTCAGTTTTACCGGCAGTTTTCAATTTCGGTGATTTCGAGCCGGTATTTTTGGATTCGATATTTCTATCGTTGTTTATATCGTTTGCCGGTTTAACCGCCGGCTTAACTATTTTGCTTTGTTTCAAACTAACGGCCGCTTTCGGCGCTTTTTTCGGTTCGGCTGCTTTAATCTCTTTTTTTGGTTCAGCCGCTTTTGCCTTCAGCGGAGCTTTTTCGATCTTTTTTTCGGCGGGCCTTTCAAATGTTTTCGAGTGTTTTTTGGCCGGGGCCCTTTCCGGTTTGGCCGACCTGGTTTCTTTCAGCGCGGGGGCTTTCGGCGCTTTCGGTGTTTTTACGGAAGCGGCCGGCGTTTTTTTTATTTCTTTCGTCACGGCGGGTTTCGAGGTTTTCGCGATTTTCGTCGGTTTAGGTTCTTTTGCCGCGGCGGTTTTCGGAGCCGGTTTCTTCATTTTATTTTCTTTCGCTTTGATCGCGGCGGGCTTTTTTTCGGGCGCCTTCACCTGTTTTTTATCCGGTTTAACCGCTGCCGCCGGCGTTTTCTTAACGTTCGCTTCCTTTTTTCCGATCTTCTTCGTTGCCATTTAAAGCCCTCCGTTCATTCCTTTCATGTTAAATAAAGCAAGTAATATGCCATATAATCTTAGTGAATAAATCATTTTTTAAAATACATAAAACCCTTATCAGACGATAATTTCAAGATTCATCATTATAAATTTCCGGCCGGCATGCGCCTGACGCGTTTTTAAATTTTTGATCAGTGCGCATTTAATCATCAAATCTCTGCCGGTTAATTATACTTTTTTCTTAGTCCGGCCTTCGGCCGGAGCGCCGCTGACCTCTTCAGGTTTTATATTGAAATATGCGCCTTCCGTTCCTTCGTCGATCTTAAGTTTTCCTACTCTGTATCTGAACAGGTCAACGACCTTGACGCCGAAATATTCGAACATTTTTCTTATCTGGCGGTTGATGTCCTGGCTGAGGACAACCTCGAACACTTTTTCGGCCAGGTGTCTTATCGTGCAGGGGCGCGTTTTAACACTTTCGCCCGAACTGCCCTTTATCACCACGCCCGATGCGAATTCTTCGAGCTGCTCGTCGTCGAGGTCTATATTCGATTTTACTATATAAAATTTCGCTAATTTACTGTCGCCGCCCGACACCTCGTTTAAAAAATTATTGTCGTTGGAAAGCAATATCAGGCCGCGCGATTCCTTATCGAGCTTTCCGGCCGGATTCAGGCCGTTTGCCTTCGCGAAAGGTATCAGCTCATATATCGTTTTCGCCGATTTGCCGGACGCGCCCAGACTCGTTTCATAGCCGGCTGGTTTATTGAAAGCAATATACTGGTGTTTTTTCTCTTTTACTTCCGTGCCGTCGACCTTGATCTTGTCTTTACCCATGCACACGCCGTACATCAGGTCGTTTATGACCGTGCCGTTGACCCTGACACGGCCGCCGAGGATCAATTCCTTCGCCGCCGTGCGCGAGCATACGGATAATTTTGAAAGCGCCCTGTAAAGCGCGCATACGCCGCCGTGCGCATTGTAGCTTATGCTCTTCTTCGCGCCGCCGCCGCTCTTTTTGCCATCCTCAGCCTTCTTCGCCCCGGCGCCCCTTTCGCCCCTGCCGTCCTCCGGCGCGGGCCGGCCGCTTCTTTTACCATATCCTTGTTTTACCGATGCGTTTCCGCCTCTGCCGGCGGAGCCCTTAGTGGATTTTACGTCTTTTTTAATATCTTTATTTATCATAATGCTTATATGATAACAGATAAAACGATATATTTCAATAAGAATTTGACATAAGAATATCAGATTTTCCGACGCGTTATGCTTTTTATATTGTTGATAAGGGGAGGCAAGATGCCAGCGGCACCTTCCTCCCCTTAAAAACCCCTCCCACCGGCATTTTGCCTGACGCTTTATGCCCGCCGGCCGTCATTTTTTCTGTCTTGTCTTTAATTCATTCCTTTTATCATTTATCATTTGCCATTTACCTCTGTCTTGCCTGCCGTTATTTCGCTGGCGGAGCCGCTTCGCGTCTCCGCCAGCATGGCAATAAGGCATCACCGTGAATTAACACTCTTGCTCACGGTAAATAATCAATAAGTAAAAATACTTTTTGATTCACTGTGATGTTTAAAACTGCCTTATTTTAAGAGTCGTTTGAATTGTTAATTGCCTTCCGTGAGCTGGAAACCGGACTTACAGTGGTGCGATAATCGAGTAGGAGGCTGGCCATTAATTGGCCAGCCGTCCTCTCACACCACCGGACGTGCCGTTCGGCATCCGGCGGTTC
>Ga0154467_1207_pt1 | contig 14673 bp, 15 predicted proteins | sample RifGroC2_FD_105660 | JGI IMG/M metagenome (GOLD analysis project Ga0154467, IMG submission 105660) | Candidatus Wallbacteria bacterium GWC2_49_35 | reverse complement strand
TCGCCTACGGCGCCTGCGGAGGCTTCGCTCCGAAAAATTATTGCCGGCCTTCCTGGTGTAAACTAACTAATTTCGCTTACTATATTATTCTAAAATCCGTAGAAAAGCCGTAAAGACAGCTAAACCCGGCATCGTTATCTGACGTTGAATTTTTTTCTGCACTCGTTGACCTGCTCGGCGTTGCCTATGACTATGAGTACGTCGTCGTTTTTGAACACATAATTCGATTTTGGATTATGCCTGTATTCTCCGCTCTGATCGTTATTGGTTGCGATGACCAGAAGGCCGGTGGCGTCGTTGATATTGGCTTCCCTGAGAGTCTTTCCGATAAGGGTTGACTCGCGCCCGAGCGAGAGTTCCTCGACGCGAAGCGACGCGTCCTGGCTTCTGAGCATCTTGTCGAGGAAGGAAACGACCTTCGGCCTTATCATTTCGGAGGCCATGCGCATCCCGCCGATGGCGTTCGCCGAAACTATCGAGTCGGCGCCTGCCTTGCGCAGCTTCGGTATCGAATCGTCCTCCATCGCGCGCGTCACGATGCGTATAGTCGGATTAAGGCTTTTGGCGGTAATGACTATGAACAGGTTGTCCTTGTCGCTCGGAAGCGCGCATACGAGTCCGGCGGCGCGTTTAATGCCGGCCTGAATGAGTATATCGTCCTCGGAAGCGTCGCCCTGTATGAATAAAATGCTTTCTTTGCAGTGGATTTTATCGAGCTGTACTATATCTTTGTCGATAGCTACGAAGGCGCGGTTGGTCTTGTAAAGTTCGTCGATGACGTGGCGCCCGACGCTGCCAACGCCGCATATTATATAGTGCGAATGTAGTTTGTCGATTTTCGCCTTCATCTTCTTCCTCCTTAAATATCCGTTGAGCTCGCCTTCTATAATCAGGGCCGTGACCATACTTATCGCATAAACGAAGGCTCCCATGCCTATAACGATAAGAAATATCGTGAAGAGCCTGCCGTTGGCGGACAGTTCATGCGTCTCGCCATAACCTACGGACGCAAGGGTTATGACCGTCATGTAAAGCGCGTCGAAAAAACTCCAGCCTTCCAGCCATACGTAGCCCATAACGCCGCTCACGAATATAAAAACTATCAATATAAAAGCGTTTACGAGTTTACGCCGAAGTTCTTCCATATCGCCCATAAAATTCCGCCTTTGATCAATTGGATAACATATCTATGAACGCTTCGAGCCTGGTCACTATTCCGGCCTTAGCGCTGTGTTCGTCTATCGTCAGGTTTAAAAAAGGGATGCCGCGATCGCGCGCCTCGTTCTGGATTATGCTCACCAGTATCGAATCAAGGCCGCAGCCGAAAGGGGCCAGATATATCAGACCGTCGGCGGCGAAATCCCTGCCGCTCATAAAATAGAGCGCGGTGCGGTATATCTCGCGGCCGAACGACCAGAAGAGCCCTGAAGGGAATTTCGAGAAATCGCAGATGAAATCGTCCGACGGCATATCTTCATAAGTGACCCCGGCGGCGTCGCGCCTGTTCAATTCGCTTAAGACGCCCATATTGATATAATCGTCGTAAACGTTATAAGGATGGCCTATCACGCCTATCTTGAGCCTGAATTTCTTAAGTATCTCGCCGCGGAATATCTTCGTTTTCTTGTTCTGTAAAAAAATATGACTTTTCACGCCTTCGGAGTACGCCCTGCTTATTTTTGCGTTATTCGACGTGAAGTTGCGGCCGATGTCGCGGAAAACGCTTTCATTCGAGTAATTATGCGTATCGAAGAGGTTATCTATCAGGTACGGCGCCTTCGAGCCGCCGGCCGCGGGGATTTTGTCGGGATAGACGCAGCATCTGACCATGTCGGTGAAGCCTATGACCTTCGGGCAGACGTAACTTTTATGTTCGAGCCGGAAGAAGCGAGGCAGAAAAAGATAATCGTTGTTTTCGCCGAAAAGCGATGCGACGTGGCCGAATGCGAGTTTTATCGGAAGGCATGAATCGGTATGGGCGTATTTGGAGCCGCATTTAAGGGTGTTGGCCGAAGACGGCGCCGAAGTGGAAACCTCCACGCCAAGCCCGTTGAAAAAAGCCTGCCACAAGGGAAAATAACGGTAATATAAAAGCGTCCGCGGTACGGCGAGTTTCGCCGGAGAATTCAGCATTTTCCTACCCTAAACGCCCATTATTTTTACAATGACGCTCCGCTGGCGCGGCCCGTCGAATTCAGCCAGGTAAACGGTCTGGCCTTCCTTGAGGTCGAACCTGGCCCCCGTTATGGGAACGGCGGCGTAATTTCCGATGAATATGGACTTAAGGTGGGCCTCGGCGTTGTTGTCGATCATGTTGTGAACGTAGCTTGAATGGTAGGGAACGAGCTTCTGGAGTATGATCTCGAAATCTTCCTTAAGGTTTTCCTCGCAGTCGTTGATATAAAGCGCGGCGGTCGTGTGCGGGAGAAAAACATGGCAGACGCCGTCGACTATATCGCTTTTTGAGAGGATCTCTTCGAGGGCCGGCCTGATGTCGTGGCCTTCGAGAGGGTTAGTGGTCTTTATACCGAACTTCTCTGTGTGTATTCTCAAATTGAACTCCGTTTATAATAAAAAATAAAGCCATAAGGATGCGCTGAATAATATAAAACAGACAGTTAAATCCTAATAATTTTAAAGCGTATACATTATATCATATTTTTTTAAAAATATCAATCGCGGCGCTTTTTAATTGCCGTTTCGATATTTTTCTCGACTTCGTCGAAATCGATGTCATTTTCGGCGCTGAATATTATTTTTCCAGTCTTATCGATAATAAAGATCGCGGGCGTGCGGTTGATGCCGAATTTATCGGACGCGTCGTACGACACGCTGAAAGTGTTTTCGGTTATTTTATCGAAGAAGTTCTGATAACCCGAAATTCCGTTGTTTTTAACGAAATTCTTAACAGCGGCGCGCTCGAGCGGTTTATCGACGTTTATCGCGAAAAGATAAATGCCCTTTTTATATTTTTTCTGTATATCGCGCATGAATTTCATGTCTTTTACGCAGTTTTCGCACGACATAAACCAGAACCATACGAGCGCTGGCGCCTTTGAATTATCGCCTCCGCCGAACGATAGCAACATCTCCGCGCCGCCGGCGACGGGAACGACCGAGATGTCCGGAGCTGAGTCGCCCGAGGCGAGAGCCCTGAAAGCGGCCTGCTCCTGCTGCGCCCACGAAACCGAAGTCGAAAAAATAATTAAAGATGCCGCTAACAAGGCGGCGGCGATTTTCAATAAAAACGGAGCTTCTGGTCCGGTTATTTTCATAATAGCCCCCCTGGAAGTTATTTTACATAAATGACATTTTCGCATAAGCGCATTCGAAATCCGCGTATTTTTATATAAGTTGAAAAACCTTTATAATCTTCAGTTTTTGCGCATGAGCGCGTAGAAAAATCCTTCACTGCCTTCGGCGTCCGGCAGTATCTGCATCATTTCATAGTCGCCGTCGAGGATGTTGAATTCATATCCGAACCTGTCCATCCTGTCCTTGAGAGAAACGACGCTGAAATTTTTATTTGCGTTTAAAAACTCCGAGACCATTTCGGAATTTTCCTTTTTATTTATAGTGCATGTGCAATACAGCAGATAGCCGCCGGTTTTAAGGAGCCGAGCCACGTTAGCCAGAAGCGGCTTCTGTATCTTCGGCATAGCTGTAAGGTCGGAGCCGTTGAAACGGTACTTGAGTTCAATACGGCTTCGCATAAGGCCCAGCCCCGAACAGGGCGAGTCGAGAAGCACGCGGTCGAATATTTCGTCGTCGCTTCCTATGGAGCTGAATTTGCCGCTGAGTTTACCCGCGTCGAGGAATTCAGACGACGCGCACATCGTAAAAATGTTGTTCAGCTTCAACCGGTCGATATTATCGTTTATTTTCGAAATTTTAGCCTCGGCAGTGTCGACGGCTATGATCTTAGCCGCTGAGGAGGAAAGTTCGGCTATGTGCGTGGCCTTGTTGCCGGGCGAGGCGCAGGCGTCGAGTATCAATTCGTCCGGCCGGGCGTCAAGAAGATAAGCGGCCAGAAAGGCGCTCCTGCCCATGGGCGTCAGAAGGCCGGCTCTGAACTCGTAAAGGTCGGTAAGCGTGAAATTGAACGCGCTCCTGTCACACGAATAATAAGGCGTGTCGCGGTAGACCCTTTTCACGTCGACCATGTATTTTTCGCTAAACTTCGCGATGAACTCGTCCCTTAACTTCTGGCTATGTAGAATCGTGCAGTTGAGCCTGAAAACGGCTTCCGGAAATTTGATGGAATTTTCAAGTATTTCAACGGCGTTTTCCATTCCCGCTTCAGAAATGAAATGCGACGCGAGTTCGCGCGGGCATGAATAACGGATCGAAAGACCGAGAGCCTCGTCTTTGTGTTTGAGTTCGGGCGCGGCGAAACTAGATTTTTCAAGGAAATTATTCACCGCCACGACCATAGTGCTGGCGACCGCGCCGTTATGGTACTGCCTCAGAATTATCTTCAGCTCGCTCAGAACGCCTTCTGAATTCGACTGAAAATAACACATGCCCAGTGCGAGCGATATAATTTTAAGCGTAACAGTGGAATTTTTCTTGAAAAACGCGTCTTTGATTATGAATTTTTTCGCGATATAATCGAATGTAAGGCGCCGCTGTATGTAATAAACCGAAAAATTGACCAGTTTATTGCGGTGCTCGCTTTCCACCGCGCCTTTTTTTTCGGCGTCGGCCCAGTAGGACTTAAGTCGCGTTATGCGGTAGTCGGCGTTGGTTATGAAAAAATCGAATATTAAATATATGTTGGCGAGTTTCGGCATTAGTGTTCCTTATTCCGCCCAAATAGCGGTTATTCCGCCATTTGGGCGGTCATTTCGATATGGTCGATCCCGGCTTCTTTGAATGTTTCTCCGCGCCTGACGAAGCCGAATTTCTCGTACAATCCCGCAATATAGGCCTGCGAATGAAGCACGAGTTTTTTATACCCGCGGCGGCGGGCTTCTTCTATCATTTTTTCGACGATAAGCCGGCCGAGCCCCATGCGCCTGAATTCGGGGGCGACGCATATGCGGCCGAGTTTTGCCGTTTTTACGGAAGGCCCGCAGCCGCCATGGCAGGCGTAATTTATAAGCCGGCCTGCGCCCGCAGCCGCGCCCGTTTCATCGAGCGCGATCAGGTGAATCGTATCTTCGAGGTTTTCATATTCGTCGATCTCGATGGAAAGGTCCACCTTCTGCTCGCCGACGAAAACGCCCCGCCTGAGGCCGAAATATTTATCGAGCAGGCGGTCCGAATTCTGGCTGTTTATGACGATGATCTCAAAATTATGCATATCAACTGAAACCCCGCCTTAAAAACCGAGGTCCATTATTTTTTCGAGGCCGAAGTAAAAACCCTTCCGTCTGACCGATTCCCTTATCGCCAGAGCGACCCCCGGCATAAAAGAGTCGCGCGACATGCTGTCATGGCGTATGGTGAGCACCTGGCCGATATCGCCGAAAATAACCTGCTGATGGGCGAGATAGCCGGGAAGCCTCACTGAATGTATGTTCACGCCGCCGCAGTCGCCGCCTCGCGCGCCCGGCACGAGTATCTTCTCGCCTGGTTTAGACGGGCCTTCGGCGCCGGCGGCCGCCATCATTTTCGCCGTCAGAAGCGACGTTCCCGAGGGCGCGTCGGCTTTTTTGTCGTGGTGCATCTCGATTATCTCCGCGCGCTTCATGAATTTCGATGCGATGGCGCTGAATTTCATCATCAGAACCGCGCCTATGGCGAAGTTGGGAGCTACGAGCGTGAACAGATTTTTTTGCAGCGTCAGTTTTTCGAGCTCGGCGAGCTGGGGCTCCGAAAGGCCGGTCGTTCCGATAACGCAGCTTATGCCTTCATTCAGCGCGGTCCTGGCGTTTTCGAAAACGCATGACGGATGAGTGAAATCGACCATTACGTCGACCGCGCCGCCGAAAGCCGCGCGGGATATAACGCTTCCGATCTTCAGGCCGTATGCTTCTCCTGCGAACGCTTTAGCGTCGGCCAGGCCGCAGAGTTTCATATCGCCTGCGCTGGCGGTGACGGTCTCGCATACGCCGGCACCCATTCTGCCCAGACAGCCGCATACCGCTACGTTAATAACGCTCATGAGTCTTCCTTTCGCGCGCAGCGCATTTTTTTTATGATTTGTGTACGTTTTCCTTCTGATACGCGCCGCTGTAAGTTTTTTCAACGGGCGCGTCGAATTTGTAGAATATCAGCTGTATCACACGCGCGTTTTTTTCGAGATATATTCCGTTTTCGTTATACACTACCAGCAGCGCAGAAGGGCGGCCGCTGTAGCCGGAGTCCCACAGCGCGGTCTGTATGGTCGCGCCGGAGCGCAGAAGCGACGAGCGCACGCGGGCGAACGCGAACATATCGGGATCGATATTTGTTATCTCGTTAAACATGACCATGTAGCAGCCTTTTTCGAGGAACGCCCCGCCCTTTTCGTCGAAGGCGACCGGCTCGGTCTTCGACACGGCGCGTTCTTTATTCGATACGGCGATGCGGCCGGCCGAGGTCAGTTTCGAAATTTCGCGCAGCGTTAGTTCGATGCCGTTAGGCTGGACCTGTTCGCCGGGATTGGCCATAAATTCGACCAGCGGGCGCTCGCGGCATAGATAATCGCTGAATTCATTCGATGATAAAAAGTGCATAGATACCTTCCTTTTTTTATTTTATGATAATGAAATTATTAAAATTATGTTTTATTTGATTTTTTCTCTGGCTGAGGCTTTCGCGCCGCGATTTTTTTTCGCCAGGTGGTCGATGCCGGCGGTTATGCCCAGCGCGTATGCGAGTTCGCCGCCGCCCGATACAACCGTCACCGCGATATCCGAAAGCACCGATTTATGACGGAAAGGCTCGCGCGCGAATATATTAGATATGTGCACTTCCGCGAAAGGCAGACCCGCCGCCAGAAGCGCGTCGCGCAGCGCTATGGAATAATGGGTCAGCGCGCCGGCGTTCACGACGAAAAAATCATAGGCGGAGCCCGCGGTCTGAATGCGGTCGATAAGCGCGCCCTCGTGGTTCGATTGGAAATGATCTATTTCGACCGGCCTGCAGTAATTGAATTCACGGGTTATCTCGAGCATCCGCTCGAGCGTGACGGCCGGATAGATCGAAGTTTCGCGGATCCCAAGCATATTGAGATTAGGGCCGTTTATTATCAATATTTTCGTTTTCATACTTTTATCCTTTATCATGCCAGAACTTTCCCGTGCAGCCGATTCCGTCAGCCGTTTGATGCGGCCTGCCCTAAGCCATTTTCCGGAAAAAACCGAGCGCGTTTTCGCCGGTGATCCGGCAGAATTCGCCGTATTCGATATCTTTAACGGCCGATATCACTTCCGCCACCGCGCTGACGTTCGCCGGCTCATTAAGCCGCCCGCGGAGGTTCTGCGGCGCCATATAGGGGCAATCGGTCTCGAGCATTATCCGAGCGGCCGGAACGGCCGCAAATATATCGAGCATCGCCCGAGGTACGGCGTCCGGAAGACTTTTATCCCTTAAGATTTCGCCGACCGGCCGCTTAGTCTTTTCGGCAGATTTATAAAGAGTTTTCAATGGATATGTTATGCTCGCTGTGAATGAAATATATAAACCTTTATCCACGGCCCATTTCGCAAACTCCGCGTTCCCCGAATAGCAGTGAATGACGCCTTTGAAATCGAAGCCCGAGGTGAACTCCCTGAAATCGTCGAAAGCGTCGCGTATGTGTATGACGGCCGGATAATCGAGCTCTCGCGCAATACCCAGCTGCGTCAAAAAAACTTTTTTCTGCGCGGCGCGCGGCGAAAGTTCGCGGTAATAATCGAGGCCGATCTCACCGATGGCGACCACTCCCGGGTCTTTAACGCATTCGCAGATCTGAGCGACATGGCGCTCGGCGTCGAATTCCTCCGCGTTGTGCGGATGGAAACCGTAAGTGGCGTAAATATAGCCCTTATATGCCTTCGATAGTTCTATATTTTTGAACGAGGTTACCTCGTTGCAGCCGACCGATATTATTTTTTCGATACCGGCATTTTTCGCGCTGGCGATCGCTTCTTCGAGTTTTCCGCCAGCGTATTCGGGCGCGTCGAGATGCGCGTGGGTGTCCATCAAAAGCGGCAATTTATGCTTTCCTCTTTCTTAATGTTTCATTTCCTTGATGCTGCGCATATTCGCAGGTATGTCGCAGAATCGCGTGCAGCGGTTGCGGCCATTCTGCTTTGATGAATAAAGCGCGATATCGGCGCATTCGATAAGGTCTTTCTTGTCCTTCGAGTCGGACGGGAACTCCGAAACACCCAGCGAGATGGTGATCGGCACCTGCGCGCCGTTGACCCTGAAATCGTAAGACTCGATGGCCTTTCTGATACGCTCGGCCGGCACGACAGTTTCGTCGTTGGATTTTTCGGGGCATATCACGATAAACTCCTCGCCGCCGTAGCGGGCCACTATATCGACCTCGCGGACGCTCTGCTGAACGAGCCGGGCCACTTCGCGCAGCACCTGGTCGCCGACCTGATGGCCGTAAGTGTCGTTGAATTTCTTAAAATGGTCTATATCGGTGAGGATGAGCGAGAACTTATACCCGTAGCGCTCGGAGCGCGAAAGCTCGTTGCTCAGGCGCTGCTGGAAATAACGGTGCAGGTACAGTTTAGTGAGTCCGTCCGTGATGGCTAGTTTATACAAAATAGCGTTGTCGATGGCGATGGCGCCCTGCACGGAAAGCGAATTGAAAAGCGAGAACTCGCGGTCGCTGAAATAATCGGGAACGGATTTCGTGGCATTGACTACGCCGATGATGCGCTCTTTTACTATGAGCGGAACCGAAATGAGCGTTCCGGGATAGATGTCGCCTTTTTTAAATTTGCGCAGTATCTCTGAATTCTGGGCATCTTTGATAAGAAGCGGGCGGCCCGTCTGATATACGTGTCCGCTCAGGCCCTCATTGACGTCGACGTCATAACTTTCGAGATCGGATGCCGAAACTTTGGCGATGCTCGCGGTCAGTTTTCCGGTCTCCTCGTCGAAGAGCATGACTGAAGCGCGGTCGGCGCCTATCGTTTCGATATATTTCGAAAGTATGAGCTTCAGGAGGTCTTCGAGGTTAAGGACCGCGCTTATCTTCTGGCCGACCTCGTTGATCGTTTCGAGCTCCCAGACCTTGTAGGCGAGGTTCTGCCTCATGATGTCGAAATTATAGGCGAGCTCGCCCACCTCGTCGTTGGCCCCGACGGCAACGGCCGTCGCAAGATCGCCCCTGGAAATACGGTTGGCATCCTCGACGAGCCGGAATATCGGCCGGGTGAGGCTTACCGAGAATATAAGCGCGATTATAACTGCTATAATAAGGCAGACGAACATGAAATACCACACCTGCTTCTGCAGCAGCTCGGCCTCTAAGAACGCTTCCTGTTTAGTCTGTTCGAGTATGACGTAGGCGGGCGGGAAGAATATGCTCGAAAAATTCTGTGCCGGCTTGAACTTATTGAGCGGCGAGGCCGCGTATAAAAGATGATTCTCGTCAGATGAGTTCAGGATGGCCTTGAGCGCGCTGGAATCTCTGGTGGCGTCTATTTTCGATTCGCCGATCTTCGCAAGAATGAAGGGCGCGTTCGACAGTTTTTTGCCGATCTTCGATTTATCGGTGGAATGGGCCACTGCGTAGCCTTCGTGATTGATGATATACGATACGCCGGTCTTTCCGAGCTGCACCCTGTCCATGATCGGCCACAGCATTCTGAGGTCGAGGTCGGCTATGAGTATGCCGCTGACCTTGAACGCCGAGTCGCGGACCAGTATGGCCATAGTGAGCGTCGGAAGGTTGCCGTCGACGAAATAAATGTCGGACTGGTAGTATGCGTTGTAGTTGCCCTTAACTATAAGCGAATGGAGCACCTTCGATGTGAGCGGCGTCGTGTCGTGAAGCGTCGCGTAGATCTCGCGCCCTTCGATATCGATGATCGCCATGCGGGTAAAGATCTTGAAACTTGAAAGCAGCGATTCAAAAATGGCCTTGAGCGTGGCCACGTCGAAAGAGCGGACCGCCGGCACTTTTGAAGTGGATATGAGTATCTTGTTGGCGTTTTCGAGGAGCTGGCCGATTTCGTGCGATATGACGTCGGAAATTTCGAAGCACGACTCGATGACCTTCTTCTGTATGACGTCTTTTTCAGATTTGATGGCTATGGAGCCAAGGAGCAGGACCGCTCCGACTATCAGCGTGACGAACGCCATCAGAAACTTCTTCCACATTGAAAAACGGACCTTGAACCCGCGCTGGTTCTTGAGTTTTTCTTTTATATCCGCTATGGACGGCTTTTCGAATATTTTTATTTCATCTTTGCTCATAAGAACTCCTCTATAAAGATCAGTAAATTTTATCATAACTTTATCTTTTTTACAAGATGTTAATTTTACATTTTAGATATACATTAGTTGAATTTTGATCGGGTTTATGTTATCATAAAAATTGTGTTTTACAAAAATCGATGAGTCTGGAGGAAATACTATATGGCGGATGCTCCTCGCAAACGCTCGGCGTTTTCGAAACCCGGCGATTCAGGGTCCGGCGGTTCGGGATATTCGGCTTCTTCAAATTACGGCTCAGGTTCGGACGGCTCGCTCGAACCTGGAAATCCAATGCCCCGAAGGGAAATACAGGACGGAAACGTTTACATACCGCCGCCGGCCGACGTCGAAGGCATGCCTGAAAAGATCAAGGTCGACCTTACCACGCCCCTTGAATTCATGTGGGTGGTGGTCGCAATAATAGCGCTTTTCGCGGCGTTTTACTTTTACAGCGAAGGCACCTACGGCCACTATTCGAAGCACTCGCGCACGCATTACCCGCCCCAGCCGCATATGCTCGCTTACGTTCACTACGCCATTTTTGCCGCCTGCCTGTCATTTTTGAGCTGGGTTTTCACCGACAACTATTATATTTTGAATACAAGGCAGCGGAAGATATTCTATCACTTCAAATTTTTCGGAATAGTTAACATCACCGAGTATTTAAGCACCGAACAGATATTCGCCATAGGCGTGACCGGAATGAAAAAACACAGCAAACACAGGACCTGGTGGGAATACAAGATCGTCGTCGTCGATAACCACGGTAGATTAACCGATTTCAGCAATTCATCCCGCGACGACAGCATGTACGAATTAAACAGCAGAGCCCGCGGAATGGCGGCGGTAATCGGCTGCCAGTTCGCCGACTGTCCTACGGAGAGTAATCTCAGGGTCCAGATCGAAAACGGCATGGCGCAATACGTTTACTTCGACCACAGCGTTCCGCTACTGCAGTCTTTTTTCGGCAGTCAGAGAGGCCCCGACGACGTGCATCCTCTCGTGGCTTTCGGCGCGATAGCCGGAACGCTGCTGGTAATATTCGCCATCGCGTATATGAGTTCGCGTTAGTTTTCAAACTGTTTTGTTTGCTTTATAATAAAGGCGGTACGCTTGCTCGCGTTAAAATTATCGTTCGTCTTATTTTACTTCTTATGTTATAAAACGGGAAAGTCAGTGCTTGCCAGATACGGAAGCGCGCTCGACGACCGCAGTCTCGCCCGGAAGATCAATCTCGCTCTCATTTCTATCTTCCTGATATTCGTGGCTCTCGCCGCCTTCATCCGCCTGGTTTTTGACATCGAACTTCTTCTGCCGCAAATAATTCGGATCCACGCAACGCATTTCAAGTGGTTCGGCGTCGAGCTGATGTTTTCGGGCATGGCGGGATTTGCCGCCGGCCTTTATTCGTCCGAACCCGCCGCACTCAGGCGCAGGCTTTATATAACGGTGGCGGTCCTTTTCGCGCTGTTTGCGTATTTCGAGAATTTTTACACCCGCCCCATCTACGCCTTATGCAAAGACCAGCTGAAAGACGGTTTTATCGTCCAGACATTTCAGTCGACATGCGGACCTTCTTCACTGGCGAACCTTTTCATCCTCAACGGAAAAAAGATATCCGAAAGCGAAGCGGCCCGTGCCGCCCGCACCAGATACACAGGAACCACCGGCGACGAGCTGGCGCTTGCCGCGGCGGCGCTCGATAAGGAATTTTACGCGCATTACTTCAAACTGAAATTCGATGATATCGAGAAACTCGGCCTGCCTTGCGTCTTAAGTTTCGGCGAAGAACATTTCGTGACCTATATCGGCAAACAAAAACACCTGTGCGAATATGTCGATCCGTCGATAGGCATATGCCTTTCAAAACGGGACGAACTGATCAAGCAGTGGGACGGCAAGGCGCTGTTCATATACCGTAAGGATTTTTCGTTCGAACTGAAAAAAGGCGAAACCGACCCGCGCGTTATAGAAATAAAAAAATCCCTCGCAAAGATTGACGGAAATAAGGTTCTTCCGGAAGGCTCCGCCGCGGGGAACGCCGCGTACGACGGACTTTACGGCGACACTCTGGAGGCGCGGCTGGCGAGTTTTATAACCGAAAATAAGGCCGAAGGCAAAGGCGCATCGAATATAAACCCGTTCGTCAACCTGCTAATTTTTTCAAAAGCCGGCAAAACAGTGAATAGTGCACAGTGAATAGTGAATAGTTGTTGACTTTTGACATTTAGAATGTGATTTAAAAAAATTAACATCTGCATCGGCAACTAATCGTAAAAAATCATAAATCAGAAGGGATTTTTTAAAATATCAAAAAATCCTTTAGTTCTCCACTCTCAGCTCTCCACTAACAACTAAAGTGTTTTTCCGATTTTCAAATATGCTGAAATATTAATATACGGTAGTTTCCGGCCCCGGAGAGCAGATCGCGCCGAGCGCCTCTTCTTCGGTCGTATACATGGCGAAAAGACTGTCGAAATTCATCATTTTGAAAACCTCCCCGACGCTTTCGTTGAAATTGGACACGGCTATGCGGCCGCGCCTGCCGCGCAGAAGCTTTCCGATCACCAGAAAACTCCTGAGCCCGGCGCTTGTGATATATTCAGTTTCGCTCATATTGATTATGAAAAATTTATCTTCCTGAGCGATCAGATCGATTATTTTCTTTTCGAACATCTGCGCCGACTCGCCGTCGACTATTCCCTTTAAAAAAGCGACCACGACGCCGTTACGGTCGTTACGCCTCAATATGGTCATTTCCATTTTATTCCATCCGTTCTTTTATTATTTTACTCATAAATCATAAAGGCGCGGTTTTCATTTTTTTTCGATTTTATATTATATAACTTATTTGCGCCGGATTTCAACAAAAATAATTTTTTGAATCTTTTTACATATGCAGTAGACAAAAAAATATATTAAGGTTATAATTATGACGCTTGGAATTAATCGGCCTGAAAAAAATAAGAAGCGGGGGATTGCAATGAAAGAAACAGTTAAAAGGATCCTGGTAATAAACTGCGGCAGCTCATCGCTCAAGTATGAAGTTTATAAAATGCCTGAAAGATTCAGCCTCGGCCGCGGACTGGTCGAACGCATCGGCGAACAGATCGGAAAGATAAGCCAGAACGGCAACGGCAACAAATACGAACTCGAAACACGCATCGCCGATCACAACGAAGCCATGCTGCTCATGGTAAACGCCATGACCGACAAGAAAAAAGGATTTTTAGAAGATATCGACGAAATAGACGGCATCGGCCACCGTGTCGTCCACGGCGGCGAGCAGTACAGCGAATCGGTCGTCATCGACGACAAGGTCATAAAAGCGGTCGAAGATAATATCCATCTCGCCCCCCTTCACAATCCGCCGAATTTGATCGGCATAAGGGCCGCCGAAAAAGTTTTCGGCGATAAAAAACAGGTCGGCGTCTTCGATACGGCCTTCCATCAGACGCTTCCGCCGAGCGCTTACCTTTACGGCCTCCCGCGCGAATATTACGACAAACACAAGATCAGAAGATACGGATTTCACGGCACCAGCCATCGTTTCGTGGCCAATGAAGCCATGCGGTTTTTAAAGCGCTCCGCCGATAACACAAACGCGATATCCTGCCATCTGGGCAACGGCGCCTCCATCACGGCCATTTTCCATGGCAAATCCATCGACACCTCCATGGGATTCACTCCGCTCGAAGGGCTCGTAATGGGCACGCGCTGCGGCGACATCGACCCCGCGATAGTTATTTATCTCGCCGAAAATCTGGGGCTTTCAGTAAAGGAAATCAGCAATACCCTCAATAAAAAATCCGGGCTGCTCGGCCTTTCAGGCATCTCCAACGACCTGCGCGACATCGAAAAAGCCGCCGAGGAAGGTAATCAGCTGGCCCAGGAAGCTCTCGAAGTTTACGCCCACAGCATCAGAAAATATATAGGCGCTTATACCGCGAATATAGTCAAGGTGGACGTGCTCATCTTCACGGGCGGAATAGGCCAGTACGGCGTTAAAATGAGGGAACGCATCTGCCACAGGCTTGAAAATATCGGAATAGTTATGGATTACCAGCGCAACGCCGAGGTCGGCGCGGTTGAAGGCGTAATATCTACCGATTATTCGCCGACCACAATCGCGGTGATACCGACCAACGAAGAACTGCAGATCGCCATAGACACTTACGACCTTCTTTTCACGATCTAATAAGCGATCCATCCCTGCGCCGAGATAAAAAAACAGAACCCCCGTGAAGTTTTAACACGGGGGTTCTAATTATATTTATTACAGGTTTTTAGTTAAATCCGGCCGGGCGACTTATATAAAAATCG
>Ga0154467_1015_pt1 | contig 15732 bp, 9 predicted proteins | sample RifGroC2_FD_105660 | JGI IMG/M metagenome (GOLD analysis project Ga0154467, IMG submission 105660) | Candidatus Wallbacteria bacterium GWC2_49_35 | reverse complement strand
ATAACGGCCAGAAGCAAATCGTATAAAAAGGCCGTTTTTTTATTGCGCGAATCGACCAGAAATAAAAGTCCTGCGCACTTTAAATTTTTTATCGCGCTATTAAATTCGGATTCAATGATGCCGATGAGCCCGCTGAGGTAGAATAATTTTTCGGCCGTGGGAGGAGATATTTCGATAGCGGAGGCGATCCGGCTTTTAATGGCGTCGTAAAATCCGGGGTCCGGACTTTCAGAAAAAGTTTCCGGGCAAAGTTTTTCGTCTGAAAACACCACGCGGATCGTTTGTGCGAATTCGCAGAATGCCGCCTCACGAAGTATTTCCGCGCACCGTTTCGGGGCGGCCTCGGGAGCGCGGCTGATATAAGTTTGCGCGACGGGGCCGCCGGTTAACGCACTGAATTTTTCGGCGGCGCCTTCACGGGCGGCATTCCTAAGAAAGCGCCGCGCTTCGGCGACAGCGGCTTCCACGTCCGCCGGGATCAGGGTTTTATTTTTATCATCTGTCATGACAATATTATATACAATCCAGGCCGCGGTGTCAAGATGCGTCCGGCCGGCGGAACTGATCCGGCCGATCATAAAATTTTAACTTTAAATCGTTCAATGCCGTATTGACATAATTCGCTAATAATGTTATTATAGATATATTCTATAACGTTAATACATGATAAACCCGGCGGCTCTTTAAAATCATTCAGCTTTGTTATTGAGATTAAATATGCCGTCGGACAATAAATTGTTCGACGGAGGAACGATGAAAATAAATAAAAACAAATTGATCGTTGGAGTTTTATCGTTAACCGCCTTACTGCTAATTTTTATCCTTGCATTCGCCGGCGGCCTGCGGGCTCAAAATGCTCCGCCGCTTAAGCGCGTCGTTCTCAAGCTCAAATGGAAGCACCAGTTCCAGTTCGCCGGCTACTACGCGGCCATTGAAAAGGGTTTGTATCAAAAAGCCGGCCTGGATGTCGTTCTGGTAGAGCCGGGCGAAGACGACGACCCCGTCAAGGACGTCATCGAGTCGAAGGCCCAGTTCGGCATCGGCACGTCCACGCTGATGCTCGACCACGCCGCCGGCAAGCCGATAGTCATACTGGCGCCGATATTCCAGCACTCCCCCACGGTGCTGGTGGCGCTGAAAAAGTCCGCATCGCGGCCTGAAGAACTTGCCGGCAAAAAACTCATGGTCGAGCCTCAATCGGCCGACATAATAACCTATCTTCAAAGTTTCGGGGTCCCCTTATCAAAATGCATATTATATCCGCATGCTTATTCGCCGGAGCCGCTTATTAAAGGCGAAGTCGACGCTATCACGGCTTATCTTACCGACGAGCCTTTTCTGCTTCAGATCGCCGGCGTCGAGTACCGCATATTTTCGCCGGTCGAAGCCGGCATAGATTTTTACGGTGACACGCTGTTCACCACTAAAGATTATATCGCAAAAGAGCCTGAAATCGTTGAAAAATTCAGGCATGCATCCATTGAAGGCTGGATCTATGCGTTCAATAACGCCGACGAAATTATAAAACTCATCCTCGATAAATACAGCAAACGCCACGGCGCCGAGCATTTGAAATTCGAGGCCGAGCAGATGAAAAAGTACGTCATACCCGAGCTCATTCAGATCGGCTATTCCAAGCCGGAACGCTGGAGCCAGATCGCCGAAATCTATAAAAAGCAGAACCTTGTCCCCGGCAACTATAACATGGAAGGGTTTCTGTATGAAGATCTCGCCGGGGTGAAAGTTGTATATCACGTATGGCCGGTGCTCATAATCTCGTTGATCGCTATATTTATAAGTTTTCTGGCTAATTTTTACTATAAACTTAACTTGAAACTTAAAGACGAGATAGCCCAGAGGCGCGCCAGCGAAGAAAATCTCGCCAAAAGCGAGGATCGCTACAGGACGCTTGTCGAAAACATTCCAATACCCATTTCCATAACCAACCTCGAAAGCCGCGAGCTGCTTTACATAAACAGTGTTTTCGAAAGCACTTTCCGCGTGAACAAAAGTTTTATCATAGGAAGGCAGGGCGACATTTTTTATGACAATCCGGCCGTGCGCGACGAGGTTTTTAAATTAATTAAAAACTACGGATATCTCAAAGACCATATCGTCATTTTTAAAGACGTCGAAGGCCGCAGCCTCTGGATAAGCCTTTCGGCGAATATTATCGATTACGGGGGCGCCCGTTCCGTTTTTTTCATGCTCAACGATATAAGCGACAAAATAAAACGCGAAGGCGAGTTCAGCAAATTAAATTCGGCCAAGGACCGCTTCCTGAAAATTACCGCCAGCGACCTTCGTTCATCCATAGGGACTTTTCAGTCGATACTCGATTATCTCATAAAAAACTTCGGAATCCTGAAAGAACCCGAAAAAACGGATTTTTTATACAGCCTTAAAAACTGCGCCGATTCGACATACGCCCTGCTGATAAACCTTCTCGAATGGACGTCGAACGCGGCCGGCGATCTGAAGCCCGCGCCTTCACTGGTGGCCGTTACGCCGGCGGTAAGCGAGATATTCGAACTGTTCAGTGAAAGGGCCGCTAAAAAGCAATTGAAATTCGAATCGTCCGTCGATGAAAAAATACGGGTTTACTGTGATGAAAACATGTTTAAAACGGCTATGCGAAACGTCGTTTCTAACGCTGTAAAATTCACTCTGCCCGGCGGCCTTATCAAAGTGAACGTCGTCGAAGACGCCGGCGCAGCGATGGTGAAACTCACCGTCAGCGATACGGGAGTGGGCATAGCGCGCGACAGGATAGACAGGCTTTTCGACATTGACGGCAATTTCAGCACTGAAGGCACGGACGGCGAACGCGGCAGCGGAATCGGACTTGTACTGTGCAATGATTTCATAATCAAAAACCACGGAGAGATCAAAATTGAAAGTTTGATAGGTCGCGGAACCAGCGTAACCATAGCGCTGCCGTCGTGCCCTGAAAAATCTTGACGGGCCGATTCAGCTAAATCCTTCCGAAAGGGCCGGGCGTATCCATGACGGGAACTATGACAACATTTAAAAAAAGTTTTAACCGCCTGCCGGGCGTTTTTATCGCTCCGCTTATCCTTTTCGCGCTTGCTCTTTTTATGCAGCCTGCCGCCGCAGCCGAAGACCCTAACGAACATTTCGATATCCATAACGCCAGAGAGCGCCAGAACAGGCTGATCGGAGAGGCCATGTCAAAATATCAGAAAGGCGAGATCGCGACGAAAGACGAACTGGCAAAAAAGATCAACGAGATCAGGAGCGAATTCGGAGGCCCCAATGACCGCCGCAACGCTAAAGTCGATTCGGTGCTTTCCGGCAGCGAAGCCGATAACAGCGGCAGCAAGCCCCAAACTATAGCTAGCGACAGCGATGCGACGCTCAAAACGAGTGATCCCGCCGCGCTCGACGCCATAGAGGCCAGAGCCCGGGGCAAAAAATATACGGTTACCAGGCCGCATAAATATAAGATCCACATCAAGGAACTTGACGCCACCATATGGGTCCAGCCTCCGGACGTTAACGACAAGGCCGCGTTCGAAGAATACGTCAAAACCATGGCGAATGACCCGGACGCCTTTCCTACAGCTGGCGGACTCGAATCAACATCGAGGGCCGAGCCGGGTTCGGCCGGCAAATTCGGCGTCGGCGACCCGGAAGGAGCCGCGCTGGCTAACGTGCATAAGGCGAATCACGCGCTCAAGCCGGACGCGAAAGGAAACGTCGACCTGCATACCGCGGCCAAGAGCCTTTCGAAAGCGGCTGAAGTGACCGGAATAAAAGACAATGTTAAAGAACTCAAAGAAAAACTCGATAAAGCAAAAAAGTCGAACGACCCCGTAGAGGCTAAAAAAATAGAAAAAGATATTAAAAATGCTGAAAAATCAGAATTCTGGAAGCGTGTCGACGACCTCAGAAATCACAAAACTCCAGCGGAAGCAGGGATAGCCGATCCGCGTGATCCGCCTTCGAAACAGAAAAAAGACCTGGATAAATTCGTCGCCGAAATGAACGAAAAACTCAAGCAGGCCCATTTTGAAGGGGCCAGGCAGGGCCGCGAGCGCGTCAGCGATCTTGAAAAGCGGATGAGCGACGCCGAAAAAAGCGGCGACGCCGAACGCGCGAAGAAGGCCAGGGCCGACCTTGACGCGGTCAAAACGTCCAATAAAATATGCAAAGAGGTCATCTCGAAATCGAACCCTGAATTAAAGGAACACATCAAAGGCGTCGACGAAGAACTCGATCTGCGCGATAAAATGAATAAAGATAAAAAGCCGGGCGGCGGCGATGGCGGCGAAAAATCGCCCGCGAAAACGGCTCCGGCCGATACCGGCGGTAAAACTCCAGCCGATGCGGGTACTCCCGGAAAACCCGTAGTAAAGAATGCGCCGCCTAAAAAAGGCGCGTTCGGCCCGAACTTCGAACAGCCTAAGCCTAAAACCTCTAGTTTCGGCGATTCGATAAAAGAAGGCGCTATGGTCATTTTAAGCGGCCTTCAGGGCGGCGGGGATTTTTCGAAGATCATAAAAGACGAGATGCATAAGGCCATAAAAGAAGGCCGCGACCCCGATATGATAAAGGTTGTTATCCTGAGCACATGGGAGATCGGCAAGGGCGAGATAGTAGGCGCGGCGGTCGGCTGGGCCGGCGGTTTCGCGGGTTCGTATATCGCGGGCGCGGCTGGCGCAGCCTGGGGCGGTCCTATAGCCGTCGGCGTATTCGTCGGAGGCATGATAATTTACGAGGTCGGAAAAAACGGTCTTGTGGACGGCCTCGGCAACATTACGGGGCTAAGGCCGATCGCCGACCTCATTTATACCGACTGGGAGCATGAATTCCTGACTGAAGAACAGTTCAAGCATCTCAGAGACCTGGCGAAGGACCGCGCCGAAAAACAGATAAAAGAGATCCGTGAAATGAAAAAGCTCTTGAAACTAGGCGCCGATCCTAAAAAGATCGCCGATTATAAAAAACTCGTCGAAAAAACTTACCGCAATTATAAGAATTACATTAAAATGGGCGGTTCGCCTGACGATCCGACAGCCAAAGCCCTTCGCGACGCCATTGAAAAGGCGGGCGATCTCAACAGCATTCCGCAGGACATAAAACACGGCGATCCGACCTTCATCCAGGCCGACCGCGAAGAGGAAGACGACGAATAGAAAAGCCGCACTGCAGGCCGTATAATTTTAGCGCGGGGCGGTTCGCCGCCGGTCCGGTTACCAGAATACTAAACCGCCGCAAATAAAAAGAGAGAAGAACCCATTAAGAGTTCGTCTCCCTTTTTTTTATTTTAAGTTTATAATCAGTGAAAATTATAAATTATCTTCCGAGAGTTTTTCCGAGATCGACAGCCGCATCGCCAGCCTGTTTGGCAGCGCCTTCAACCTGGTTCTGAACGTCTTCCGCGGCTTTTTTGATCGCGTCGGCGCCGCCGGCAACGTCTTTCATTACCGAGGATTTGATCTGGTCGGCAAGTCCGGAAAGCTGGGCCGCGAAGTTTTTAACGTCGCCCGAATTGACGACATTCTGAACTGATGCGAGAAGCTGCTTTAAATTGCCTGAAATGTCTTTAATGCCGCCTTTGAAAAGGCCCTGGGCGTTGGCCGCAACGTTTTTGATATTATCGACGATTCCCTGGAAATTGCCGAGCTGGCCGCCGAAAACGTTCTTAACGTCGCCGACGATATCTTTAATCGACGCGCCGATGTTAGGAAGGCCGCCCTTGAGACCGCCGAGTATATTTTCGAAACCGCCCTTGAGGTTTCCGATAACGCCTTTTATGTTGTTGACGAAGTTGTTGGCGCCGCCGAGGAATTTATCGCCCAGCCCGCCGAGCATGCCTTGCAGGTTGCCCGCGTTGGCGTTTCCGAGCACGTTCTGGAAGTTGCCGACGATGCCTTTGAAGTTTCCGAGAATGTTCTGCACTCCCGCGCCGGCCTTGCCGCTAAGTGCGCCGAGCAGACCCTGAAGCCCGCCGCCGTTCTGGTTGATCACATTGGCGAAGTTGCCGGCGATCTTGCCGAGATCGCCAGGAAGTTTGCCGGCGATGCCGTTAATGATACCGCCCAGGCCGCCCTGGCCCTGGCCGCCGGCCAGATTCTGAAGGTTGCCCGCCATATTCTGCGCGAAGCCGGCGATCTTGCCGGCTATGCCCTGCGCCTGGCCGGCAACGTTTCCGAGCATACCCTGAAGTCCGCTTAAAATGCCGCCCGCCTGAGACTGCAGACCGCCCATAACTCCGCTGAACGCTTTCGCCACCGAGCCAAGCGTGCTTTGAAGCGATGTCGCCATATTGCCTAAAAAACTACCCGCTGAAGAGGCTATCGGACCGAGCAGGCCTGAAACTTTGCCCATGATCCCGCTGAGCGCGCCGGACGCGCCGCCCATGAGCCCGGAGATTGCCCCGGAAATTCCGCTTACGGCGCCTGAAATGGCCTTGCTGATACCGCTTACGGCCCCTGAGATCGCGCTGCCTATGCTGCCGAGCGAAAACGCTTCGGCCGGTCTCGCCTCAATGAATATCACTGAGGATGCGAACATCATGATAAGAAAGAGATTCATGAGTTTTAAAAACGCCGGATTCAGAAAAGTCCTCATAATGGTTCTCCTTTCGTTAAGCGCTTAAAAGCGCTCTTTTTCAGTTAATATTTTTTACTTAATTAAATTTGCGCTAATATAAATGAATGTTATATAAGTTGCACATTGACAAAGAAAATGAAAATTTATGAAAATTAAGAAAACAACAAAAATAAAAAAACTCTCCTAATCTAATTATATTTTAGAGCAGGCTTCTTGTCAAGTTATTGGATAAAATAAAGCAAAAGAAATTGCCTGCGGTTTAAAATCGCGAGTTGTAGGAAGGGATCCTGGCATTTTATTCGGCCGGACCGAAGTTATTCGTCTTCCTTTTCATCGGCAAGGAGCCTTTCGCCGGTAAATACAGTCACGCGATTGCGTCCGCCCTCTTTTGATTTGTACAGAGCGCTGTCGGCGCAGGCGATAAGCGCGAGATGCGTCGGGGATTTGGTATTGCAATTGCACGCGACCCCGAGGCTTATGGTCACTTTAAGATCGCCCTTGGGAGTGCAGCAGGCGCTTTCTTCAACATTTTTCCTGATGCGTTCGGCTAGTTTGTAAGCGCCTTCGGCGTCGGTTTCGGGCAGAGCGACCGCGAATTCCTCTCCGCCGTAACGGGCCGCTATGTCGATATTTCTGATGGTTTCACGAACTATGCGGGCCACGTGCGATAAAACCATGTCGCCGCACTGGTGGCCGTAAGTGTCGTTGAATTTTTTAAAGTGGTCGATGTCCGTCATTAGGGCTGATATGTTTTTATTATACCTGAGCGCGCGGCTGAATTCTTCTTTGAAACGGACCTGAAAGTATCTGTGGACATATAGACTGGTCATGCCGTCTACAGTGGCGAGTTTATATAACTTGGAGTTTTCGATAAGTGTCGCGGCATGGTGCGCTATCGTCTCCATAAGTTTGACGTCGTCATGGCTGAATATAGAATTATCGGTCTTATTGACGATGTTGATAACGCCGATGGTTTTCTTTTCGCTGATCAAAAGTGGAACGCACAGAATATTTCTGACCGCTGAAACTCCTGCGCCTTCTTTATTGCCGAATTCGGCAAAATTTTTAAACCGTTCGTCGCGCGCGATATCGTTAGATACCATGGGAACGCCGTCCGAAAAAACTTTGCCGGCGATGCCCTCGCCTATCGGGATCAGCACCTTGTGTTCGACAGGGCCTTCGATGCCGGCGGCGACCTTTACCTCGAGTTTCTGTTCGTCTTCGTCGATGAGCATAAGAGAGCCGCGCTCGGTACCGATCGTTTTGATCGCTTCATCGAGAACGTCTTTTAAAATTTTGTCGAGGTTGATCAGTTCAGAGATGTTCTTTGATATCGAATAAAGCGCGTTCAACTCGCGGACCCTTTTGCTTAAAAGCGAGTTCGACATAAGAAGACTAGCGTATGAAAAAAACAGCGCCGAGATGAAATAACTTACAAGAAGCGCCGTTATGATCGGAACGATATCTATGATGCATCCGGCGAAAGAGAACATGAAAATGTTGGCGGCCGCCATCAGCGTCAGTGATAAAAAGCAGGCCGCCGCCGAGTAAAGAAGCCCCCGCCATAAAAGCGCGATATAACAGGCGGCCATAAGCAAAGCGCAAATGAACATGGCGCCCCAGCCCGGAAGCCTTTTTAAAAAAGAGTTGGACAGTATGCAGTTTAAAACATTCGCCTGCACTTCGGTGCCGGGCATCGTGCCGTAGGGGGTGTGGTGAAGGTCGCCCAGGGCCGTGGCCAGAGGGCCGATCAGCACTATTTTATCCTTGAAGTGGCTCATTTCAAGTTTGTCGGAATAGATCTTCGAAAAAGTTAAATATTCGTAGGTTTGAGCGGGGCCGTGGTAATTGAGGTAATAGCGCGCGCCTGGAGGGACCGCAAAACCCGGAGCGAGACCTGAAATGCGCGCGGTAACCAGCGCGAACGATTCGAGCTTTTTGTCGTTCTCGTCGATATCGGCCAGTGATACGCTTCTTAAAATACCGTCCGGATTGAGCGCGTCATAATTGACGCTTATAAAGCCTATGCCGCCGGCTTTCGCCGCGAATTCGGCTGTCGGCATTACGGACTGTTTTGTGTTTATTAATACTCCGTCCTGGTAGATGGTTTTAGGCGACATTACCGCCGAAAGAACTATATTTTTATTTTCGGCCAGCACCCTTGCGAGCGAGTGGTCGTCCGCGCCCGCGGAGCTTTTATCCTGGAAAAGAACGTCGACGGCGACGGCTTTCGCGCCCGCCTTTTCGAGTTTTTCGATCACAGAAGCATGGACCGTCCTTTTCCACGGCCATTTTCCGATCAAATTCATGCAAGCGTCAGTGAAGCCGACTATAAGAATTTTTTTGTCGGTCGCAATGGTGCCGCGCCGTTTGAAATTAGAGTCGATTATCCTGGCCTCGATGCCCTCGAACGCGCCTTTCGAATAATAATATCCCGAGAGCGCGAAAACGGCGGCGTAAATAGCCAGAACGATTAAATTGACTGCCTTTTTATTTATAATGCTCAATACGATCACTCTTTTATTTTATTTGGCTCCGGCTATCGGAAACGCCAGCAATAAATATATAAAATTTTTGGCTAAAGGTCAAGAAATTTATTGATAATTGAGTTAAATTATGTTAAATTAAAAAAACGGAGGGATAAATTATGGAATTCGAATATATCAGGACTATAGAGGTTTCAAGGCTCATCCAGCGCGAAGGGGTATATCATAAGATCGAAAGCGGCCTTGAACTGGCGTTATATTTAATAGGCGAAGCCGTGTATGCCGTCGACAACAAATGCCCGCACATGGGAATGCCTCTGCACGAAGGCGCAATAGTCGGCGATCAGACGCTCGTGTGCCGCTATCATCAATGGAAGTTCGACCTGAAAACAGGCACTTCGACTTTTGCGCCTAATATTTACGTTAAAAAATATGAAACTAAAATCGAGGACGGCTTCGTTTTCGTTAAAATGCCCAGGCAGGGATGAACGCTCACCAATGTAGAGAGGTCGTCGTTAAATGAACGATTTATTTTTCGTTTTTTCGGAGGTCGCCTCCAGATACGGCGAACTGGCGGCCGCTTTTTTCGCTACGCTTTTCTTTTCGATGCTTTTCGGCTGCCCCCGCAAATTCCTTTTTCTGTCGGGACTTAACGGCTTTATAGCCTGGTTCACTTATCTTTTCGTTTTTAAACTCACCGCTTCGCTCGTTTTCGCCAACTTCTGGGCGACCTCGGCGGTGGCGGTCTTCGCCCAGATAATATCGCTCAAACGGCGCGTGCCGCTCGACGTGTTCCTCGTTCCGGGGATTTTCGTCCTTGTGCCCGGCGCCACCATATACAAGATGTTTTTCGCCTTCATCTCGCACTTCGATAAAACGGCGTTCCTGCTGTTCAAGGAGACCGTTTCCATAGGTTTCAGCATAGCCATGGCCATTTTCATATTCGTGTTCATATTCGAAATCCTGAATAAAGCCGTCATAAGCCGCTATCGCACGCAGGAGAACACTCGCGCCTGCCCGGTTTCGGCTGAAAGCGCTTTCCTGGCCGCCGTCGACATCGGCAGGCTCATGCTCGAAAGTGGTTCAGAAACGCACAAGGTGGAAGAGACTATCGACACTTTCTGCCGCGTCAACGGGCTGAATAAAATTCAAAGTTTCGTCATACCGACGGGGATAATAGCCACGCTGCTCGAGCGGAAAAATCACCCGCTCACCGAACTCGTCCGCGTGTCGAAAAGGAGCCTTGATCTCGGAAAGCTGGCCGCCATTATGGATGCGCTGACTAATTACTATATGCAGAAAATATATTATTCAGACCTGATCGAAAAACTCAATAAGATAAAAACGATGGTCATATATAAAAAGTACGAGCAGTACTTATCCGCGGCGTTCGCCGTGGCCTGCTTTTCAGTCCTGTTCGCCGGCGGCGTGAATGAATTTTTCGCGAGCATGGCGATCGGTTTTCTGGCGCAGATTTTAGTGGAAAGGTTTTCCTTTTTGCAGTTTCCCGCGCAGCTGATCAACCTTCTGGTTTCCGCGTCGATATGCCTCATGGCTACCGCGCTTGTCCGCTACGCATGTTTCTGCAGCGCCGACATTCTCATAGTCAGCTCCATAATGATACTGGTGCCGGGCGTGACCGTCATCAACGCGCTTCGCGAGATCATCGCGGGCGACCTGGTTTCAGGCTCGGCGCGCGGATTCGACGCGCTCATCGTCGCGGCGTCCATAGCGTCGGGCGTCGGCGTCACGCTTAAGATCATATTTTGATAATGAGCAAAGCGAAACGTGGCAATGCTTTTCATTTTCCCGTGTTTTTCCCGATGTTTTATTTTTGATTTATTTATAAATAGATGATTTCAGCCGGGCGGAAACGTTTATTCGGAAATGCCCGCCGGAAAACATATTTCGAAAAGTTTTCTTGGAAAGTTATCCTTTACGAGTTTGGCCGCTTTCTTTTTACTCTGCGCGTCGCCGTAACTCGAAACGCTTTTGTAAACCATCAGAGTTAAAAGATAGCGCCGGCCGATTAGTTTCATTAACCGTCCATCCGAAGCGGCGGTTTTGAAAGCGGCGGCTATTTTTTCGCCGGTTTCCGAGCCGCCGGACGCGACGCCGTCCTCGCGCCAGCCGCATTTTTTTTCAAGATAAGATATAAAATCGGCGCTGGTTTTACGGGCCGCCGCGTCTTTTTTTGCCGCTTCGATCGAAGCCAAATATTTATAGCGCAGAAGGCCGGTCAGCTCGATCTTGTGCGCGGGAGCGACGGCGCGTTCCTTTGCGGTCAGAACTTCGGAACCGAGGGCGTGATTGACGAACGAAGAGTAAAGAAGAGCCAGCTGGGAATAATAACTTTTTAAATATTCGTCGCCGGCCGTTTCAAGCAGTTTTTCGAATTCTGAAAAGCGTTTCGGGCATTCTTCGCGCTTCTGGATTATAAAAAATATTTCGAACGCAGTGAGCTCAGCTTCAATCGAATCGAGCCCGGCGCACGCTTCTTTTATTCCGGTGATAACTTCGCGCTCGGAGGGCCTGGAGAGAGCTGAATCGATAGCCGACTTTAATCCGGTGTAGTCTGAACTTCTGCCGTCTTCCTTCGCCGCCGCCGGAAACCTGCACGCTATGCATGAAACGAAAACCAGGATGAAAACGGCCGCGAGGATACCGCGCCGGATCGCAGCAGCAGGCTCGTTCCACACTTTTTTCATCTTGAAACAATGAATTATTCGCATGGAACTTATTATATCACATTTGAATTCCATAGGCAAGCTGTAATGCCCGGAAGTTAAACCGAGTTTTTAATGCCTTTTTACAGAATATTTTTTGGGCGTTATTTTACAGGAAGCTTTTTACAAGACTGTTGCAATTATCCGATAAAAATGATATAATCTGAACCCGTATGAGTGAAGTGCACGCTATAATCCGCAGCGAGGTCAGCCTGAACGGGCGGCCCGCGAGGTACTTCGAATTCGAATACCACCGCTATTCCCTGGCCGCCTGGCGCGACGACCGTTTGAGAAACGCGCCCGCGTCGTCTATGGCTATAACCATCGACCGGCACCGCGACTTCGTTATGGCGGAAAAACAGGATCTCGAAAAGTTCGCCGGTTACGGCGACTGCGAAACTTCGTTCATCCGCAACGTCCACGAAATTCCGGCCATCGCTAATAACGATTTTATAGCCTACGCCTTTTACGACGATTATTGCTCCGACGCTATCGCCATCGCTTACGAAGATTATTACGAAATTGAAAAAAGATCCATGGTCCCCCTGAACGCTCCGTTTTTCGACAGGCGCTCGAACCCGCACCATTTGCTTTGCCTGCCTTCCATGCAGGATGTCTTCGCGCCGGACTGCGATTTTGAAAGAACGCCGACCTATAAGTTCTTTTACGACAGGCTGGCCGCCGCCGCAAGCGTTATTTTAGATATTGACCTGGATTACTTCACCTATCAGTCTCCTGACGACGGCATATTCGTCCGGCGGGAAGAAGATATCAGATCGGCTTTCGCCAGGATCAAGCCGGCTTTTTCACGCGTGATGAGCCGCGTGACCACGATCGCAGTTGCCAGAGAAAGCGTATGCTGCGGCGGAAGACAAAATGCCGCGAAGATCAGGGAAATACTTTTGGATATTTTTAAAACGGACTATAATTTATTGTTTTGACGATTTACCATTGCTTTTGACAATTTAACTATGCTCTATATAATTATTTTCAGGATTGTAAATATTTTCTGGAACTTTTCAGCGGCATGCGAAGTATAACTGGATATCACGGTAATTTAGCGAAAATTTTTAAAAAATAAATTGAAAGATGGTGGTAAGTATGAACGAAAAAAGAGTTTTCAAAATCAAGTGGCAATCTTACCTTATAATCATCATGCTGCTCCTGTGGGCGATATCGCCTTCGGCGGCGTCCGACATTCAGAATGTGGGCGGCTCCATTTCCAAAGACAATATTGGAGATAATGCCAATGTTCCCAAGGGCGGCCTCGTATACAACTGCGGCGGGCTTAACGTGCGCACCGGGCCCGGAACCGATAATTCAATAATAGGCGGCCTCGTTCCCGGCGCCGGCGTTCAGATCATCGGCAAAGAAGGAAAATGGTTCAAGATCAAATATAACGGCTCCACCGCTTTCGTCAGCGGCGATTATATCAATACTTCAGGCTCGTCTTCTGACAAGGAAGAAAGCGCAAGCGGCTCCGGCACCGTTCAGGTATCCACTTATCTTAACGTCAGATCCGGCCCCTGGGGCAATATAGTCGGCAAACTCTACGGTGGCGCTAACGTGCAGATCGTCGGCAAGAGCGGTGACTGGTACAAGATCAAATACAACGGCTCGACCGCTTACGTCCATTCGAATTACATAACCAAAGGCGGCTCCAGCAGCAGCGCGTCCAATAACAATAATTCTTCATCGAACAATAACTCTAACTCCTCCGGCGGCAGCGCTTCGGCTTCCAAGATCGTTTCCTGCGCCGAAAAATATATCGGCTCGACGCGTTTCAGAGGGCCCGAGGTCAACTACGGCAATCTCGCCTGCGCCCAGTTCGTTTCGACCGCCCTTAAAGATGCCGGCGCGGTCAGCCGCGTTCAGCTCGGCGTGCTCGGCGTGCTTTCCGATTTAAGGTCCCGCGGCTGGAAAGAAGTATCCGCGCCCCCGTTCAAACCAGGCGACGTCGTCACATGGAAAACCTACGATAGAAGCGGCGACGGAGTTAAAGATAACGATACGCACATAGGCATTATGGGTAATGACGGCCAGGCCATATCGAACTCGTCCTCGCAGAAAATGCCCCGCCGCCACAGCGTTTATTATTGCCCGATCTGCCGCGTGCTCAGGCAGGCTTAACTGCCGGCTCTCTACGCGCCGGCTCGCGGAATTCACATTCAATTTCAATGGTTCGGGTTATTATGAGGATTAACATAATTAAAGAACAAAATAAAAAATTACAAACAACTTAACATCCGAATTTATTCGCCGGGCGTTGCAGATGCGATGCCCCGCTTTTCTTTTTTTAAAAGTCGTAATTAAAGAAATTTCAACAAGGTGTAAAAGGAGAAAAAATGAAAACCGTTCTATCTTTCAATCACGCGAAATTATTCACTGCAGCAGCCATTGCAGCCGTTATATTCACGGCCGCCGTGACGGCTTTTGTTTCAGCCGCGCTCGCGGCCGATCTCAAAGATTTCAGCGTTAAATTCGGCAAGGCCGAAAACCAGCTCATGTATTACAACCATACCGTCGAGGGATTCGAAGAACCCTATCCGATGGGACCCGCCGATTTCTGCGTTCTGCCAAACGGCACCGTGGCAGTTCTTGACACTTTCAACAACTCCGTCAAGGTATTCGGACCCGATTCGAAACTGCTCGAATGCGTCAATGTTCTCGAACTGGTTAAAAAAGAACTCGCGACGGCCGAGATCGCCCTGTCCGGCCTCGCCTTCGTTAAATACGATTCCGCAGGCTCCGAGTTTTACGCCGCCGACGCCATCAGCTCCAAGATATTCCACATCGCGGCTAAAAAACTCGTTAAAACTTTCGGCGCGCGCGGAGAAAAACCCTTCGAATTCACCCAGCTCGAACAGATTTTCGCAACGCCCGACGGCCGCATATTAGCCTGCGATTACGCTAAAAATAAGGTCGCGGTTTTTACCGCCGACGGAAACGGCGTCAAAGAATTCGGCTGGAATTTATGCTCCATCTACGCCGATTCTAATTATATTTACTCCATTACCCCGCATAACAACAGATCACTCGCTTTCTACAAACAGGAGATCGCGACCGGCCTTTGCGAACTTATGTTCACCATCCATATTCCCACATTCAGGAACGCTAAAATTATCGGCGTCGACGCAAACGGCGCCGTCATGGCCGCTTTTTTCGACGATTCCATCCAGACGAAGCTCATGCTGGAAAGTAAAGACGAGTACCCGGCCGGATACTACACCGTCGCGGTTTTTTCGGCTAACGGCCAGATGCTCGACACTAAGACCGTTCCCGTCTGCGCCGCCCTCGGCAGCCAGTTCTACTTTGACGCCGCCGAAAATAAAGCCTATTACCAGAACTATAACGCCGACCGCGCGCCGGCCGGTGATTATAAAATAACCCTCATCGAACCCGGCTTCGAAGCCGCCGCCGGCATCAAAAAAGCCGCAGGAGACAACATAACCCCTCTGAAAAAGGCCGCCACTAAAATCGAATACGGCGATGCCGCTAATAAACTTTCCGGCCCGTTCGAAACGGTTTCGTCTAAACTGCCCGTACTGCGCTGCGATAAAGACGGATACTTCTACATACTCGACCGCTCGGCCGGCAAGGTGCTCTGCGTTGACGAGGCCTTCGTCAATATCAAGGCCGTCGAGATAGTCAAAAACCTCAAAGAAGAAGAAGCCGGAAAGAAAGACGGTTTCGATTTCTGCGATATGTACGCGGTGTCCAGCTCCGAAATTTATGTTCTCGACTCCAAAAACGGCGAATATTACCAGATCAAAAAGACCGCCGGTAAAAGCGAAGCCGCCTATGACATTAAGATCGTCGACTTCGGCGGCGAAGGCGTCGATAAATACGACCGCATCTTCGCTAACTCCATCGGCGAGGTTATTCTCTATTCGTCCGTCGACGGCGACGCGATCATATTCGACGCTAAGGGCGGCGAAAAA
>Ga0154467_1172_pt1 | contig 16181 bp, 9 predicted proteins | sample RifGroC2_FD_105660 | JGI IMG/M metagenome (GOLD analysis project Ga0154467, IMG submission 105660) | Candidatus Wallbacteria bacterium GWC2_49_35 | reverse complement strand
TTGACAAAATAAAAAATAATTTCCGTTTACCATTGACAAAGACTTAGGTGTTTGTTATAATTAAAATAGAGTAGGGGAAACTCTAAAATTTTAGAAAGGGGGAAGTTCTATGATGAACAATATCAGAACTAAAAGCGGCGCAGGTTTCACATTAATCGAACTTATGATTGTTATCGCGATTATCGGAATTCTCGCTGCTATAGCAGTTCCTAACTTTAACCGCGCACGCGCGCAGGCGAAGAAAAAATCATGCGTCGCCAACATGAAGACTATCGAAGGTGCCGTCGAATTATACCAGATGGAAAACGGTACCCAGGGTAACCTGACTCCTCAGCAGCTCCAGACGAATGGCTATCTCAAATCAGAACCGAAATGCCCTTCCGACACGGCTACTTCCTATTCGATCACTATCGGCGCTGGCACAGGCGCAATGACCGATGTAGAATGCAAAGCCGGCGGCACGTACGCACACGGCAAGCTGAGCCTCCAGGAAACCACCGACAAGACCAAAGGTCTGTAATCATCAGCTAATATTTTTTCATAGCTAAATAACTTAAAGCGGCATCTTAGGGTGCCGCTTTATTTTTACGGCTAATTTCACAGTTCTAAAGTTAATAGTTTAGGGATTTGGATAAAATAATATGCGCCTTAACGGAAAAATTATTGTAATTGCATCCATAATTTTTATTTTTGCGTACAACCTCCACATTTATCCCTGGATGATGGACGATGCTTTCATATTTTTCAGATACGCTGAAAATTTCGCGTCGGGCGAAGGATTCGTCTATAATCCGGGTGAGTGTGTCGAGGGCTGCACGTCTTTTTTATGGATGCTGACGCTCGGCGCGGTTGCGCTTTTTAAATTTGACCTGCTGGTCTTTTCAAAGGTTTTGAACGCTATCCTGGCCTGTCTTGTTATAATCCTTGCCGCCGGATCGCATAAATATATCCGTTGCGTCCCGCCCGAAGGCGCGGCCGCCGCCGCTGCCCTTACCGCCGCCTGCGGAGCTTTCGCCCCGTGGCTTTCATCCGGCATGGAGGTTGTCCTGTTCTCGTTTTTGATACTTTTTGCGTTTTTTTATTCCACGGGGGCGAAAAAGCCCGTCGAATACGGCGTCAGCGGCGTCTTGTGCGCGCTGGTTGTCATGTGCCGGCCGGAAGGCGTTTTTCTGGTGCTACCGATATTCGTTTTTCATTATATAAATCACTTTCACCGCCGTGACCGAGGTTTTTACATTTCGTTATTCAAATTCGCGTATGTTTACGCGCCTTATTTTCTCTGGCGTCTCTGGTATTACGGCGGTTTGATGCCGAACACCGTCCGCGCTAAGGTCGGGTTCGGTTATAGCCAGGCCGCGCGCGGGGCGGAATATTTTTTCGATTATTTTTTACTTGCCGCGCCTCTTTTGTTATTTGCTGCGGCGGCCGGATTTTATATTTTTTCAGATCTGAAAAAAAACGCGCGGGATGAAGCCTGCGGCGTTAGTTTTAACGGGGATGAGGCCGCGGCCGGCGCATCCAAACTTGCCGTTTTATATGCATTTGTGATTTTGAATATAATTTTCGTTATCGCGGCCGGCGGCGATTTCATGTACGGGTTCCGTTTTTTTGCCCATCTCACCGCGCCGATCGCCATACTCGCCGTTTTTGCGCTGGAAAAAATCTTCGCCGCCAGGCGTTATTTTGTGACCGCGTTGATCTTCGTTATCTCCTACGGCCTGATACAGTTTTTCGTCCATCCCGAAATTTACGGCATATCCAATTCGAGCCCGGTCGATTTCGGCCGTGAGGCGGGCTTTTTCTTAAAGACGGAAGGCCGGCCGGACGCGGTCCTCGCGATAAACACGGCGGGAATAATCCCGTACTATTCGAAACTGAAAACCATCGATATGCTGGGACTGACAGACGTACATATCGCCTCGGCCGCAGTCGAGAACTTCGGGGCGGGTCCGGCCGGGCATGAAAAGGGCGACGGCGGCTACGTGCTGCAAAGACGGCCCGATTTCATAGTGTTCGGCAATTTCGAAGGCTCGAAAACGCCCATATACCGCTCAGATCGTCAAATCTTTGAAAGCGCGGCGTTCCAGTCCGGCTATGAAGCGAAGGTGCACAGAATAACCGCCGGCGTCAGGCGCGGCGGCGTGGATGAAAGATATTTCCATTATTTCGAAAGAAAAAAAGATTGGCCTTTTTAAAACAGCCCCGGCGGACTAAAGGTCGATCGAATAGTCTATATTTTTAAGCACCGTCAAAAAATCCTGCTTGTCGGCTCCCTCATAAACAGGCGAGCTGATCTTCAACTTGTCTTTGTTGAGGTTGAATCCGCAGTGGAACTTGCTGAAGTCGTAAATCCGATTGGGCACTATATCTTTTTTTGATACGATGTCGAGCCGGTTAAGGTTCATGAACCTTCCGTTCTTCATGACGGCGGATCCGGTAAGGCCGTCGGTCTGCTTGTCTTTGGCGTTATAGACGCTTTTAAAATTAACGTTGAGCATTCCCTGGATATATTTCGGCAGCCTCGGGTTCTGATAGTGAATGTCGTCAAGGTTGATATTTTCAGCGTTGAAGCTCATAACGCTGGCGAGAGAAAAACTCGCGAAATCCGACTTGAAATCGAGGCGCGCGTCGCCGGCGAGCAATTTAAGTTTGCATATGCCGTTGATGATGGTGTTCTGCACGGTAAAATAAGCGTTAAGATCCGCGACCTTAATGAAGAGCTCCACGTATTTGTTGTCGAAATATCTTACGACGCCCTCCGCTATACTGAAGTTTCCGGTGATCACTTTTTTCTGCGACAGATGTATGTCGCCGTATAAATTTCCGGATATCGAAACGGGCACGGAACGGTACAGGAAAGACAGCAGCAGTATTTTTGACGCGCCGCGCAGGGCGAAATCGAAGGTATCCAGTTCGAAGGCTCCCGTCTGCGTATCGTAGTCGAAATTGATCCCGCCGTCGACATTTTCGATGTTCAGACTGAAAGGAAGCGGGTACAGCGAAATATCGGGATGGCTCAGCTTGAGTTTGAGCTCGCTCGAAATTTTTGCGCTTCCGTCGGAGCTGATCTTAAGTTCGAGCTTTGATTTGCTCTGGGCCTGTATCCTGGATATGAAATTCAGGAATTCGTAAGAGGATTTTCCGGCGATTATTTCAGAAAAATCGATATTTTGCACCCTGACGTTGAATACGTAATTCTTCAGCGATTTTTTCGAAAATGACGCCGTGAAAAAAAAAGGGACGTTACCGATGAAGCCGTACGATTCGCTGAATTCAATGCTTTCTTCGCCGAGCGTAAAATTGCCGCCGGCGTCGCTGATTTCTATGACTTCATTTTTGACGGGAAGCGACAGCTTGCATTTCGAAAAAGTTCCATTCCCGCGGAAACCGCCGTCACGTGATAATTTTAACGTTACGCTCAGCCTGCCGCTGCTCGCGTAGGAGATCAGTTTTTCTATTTCGTTCTCGTTGAAGATCATATATTCTTTGACTTCAGTTACGGGTATTTCAGAAAAATTGATGCTTATGTCCCCGCCGCCGCTGATTTGAGAAATATCGCAGACGCCGTTGATACCGACTTTAGAACTCATGAGGCTGCCGGCGATATCGTTGAAGGATATCTTCGAATTTATGAAATTCAGTTTTCCGCTGATATTGTTGATGTTTTTATAACCGGCGTCGCCCTGAAGCATGGCGTTAGACAGGTTCAGCTCGGCGTAGGTCTCGGGATTGTCCAGCGCGCCTTCTATTTTGATGAAAATTTTAGCGTAGCCGGAGGGCGAATAGCGCGAAAGGAAATTTTTGAATTTTGAAAATATGGCGGAAAAATATGAAAGGTCGAACTGCGAGGACAGGAATTCTACCGAAAGGGAACGGCTCTTAAAGTCAATGTAACCGGAGAGTCTCGGGGCCGCTTTATTTTCGCCGGCGCCGCCTGCTGAAGCGGCGTCTTCGACGATAAGCCGGCCGTCGAGGATCTTAAAGGTGAAATCTGATTTAAGAAGGCATTTAAAAGGCAGGTATATAAACGAAAAATTCGCCGCCCGTCCGCTTATATCATAAAAAGAGGTGAAATTGGACAGGTCGGATTCAGGGGTTTTGAACGTCAGGTCGATCTCGGCGGTGTTCAATTCGAAATATTTCGACTTTATCCTGTTTTTGAATAACTGAAGGGGAAGCGCCCGCGATGTGAAAACAAATCCGCCGCCTGCCTGCGCGGCGAGCGAGATCTCGGAACTCGAGCCGCCGAAATCCATTTTTGCGGATGCGGAAACAGGCGCAGGCCCGGCCCCGGACAGGTCGTATTCGCAAACGGCGCCGTCCATTTTAAATGTCGCGTCGAATGAAAAATTAAAGAAGCCGTCGCCGGTGAAAGGGCCTTCAAAGCGGATCTTCGCCCGCCCCACTCTTAAGCCGGATTCGCGAAGCTTTGCAGAAAGGGATTTTAAAAATTCATCGCCCGAGGCGTAGGCAGCCGCCGCATCCGTTCCGCTCAGGGTGATAACGGCGTCGCAGGTGTAAATGTTAAGCAGATTGCGGACGGTCTCAAAATTCAGGGTTATATCATCGGCTGTAACGGCGGCGCCGCCAGGCTGCTTTAGCTGAGCTTTGTTCAGTCTGATCGAGGCGTTATAGAAAAAAGACGACTTTCCGGCGGCGAAAACGTTCTTCAACGATGCGCCGAGGCCGCTGAGCCGGTAAAAAAAAGAAAGATATGCCAGAATCAGCAGCGCCAGCAGTATAAGGGACGCGGGAATAACCGCATGTCTCGTAAGTGTCCGCTTTAAGTCCGTCCATTTTAACATAGTGCTAAAATATAACAGTAAAATTATTATTTGTCAATTTTTAATTTTTATGTTATAATCCTTTCCATTATGAACGAATCTAATCCATTAAACAATCTGGTCAATTTCGCCCTCGACTCGAACAACGGAGTTTACAAGAGCGCGCTGACGCACATAATAGTCTGCCAGTGCGCCGTAGCTGCCTCTGATTTCGACCGCGTAGTCAGCTCCGTCGAAAACATGAGGGCGCTGAAATCTTCCGACGAGGAATGCGCAAGACTTCTCGTCGACATAGATATGATCGTCAGCGACAAGGAATGGACCTTTTCGGATTACAAGCAGAAGAACCTGCTCGCAAAGATCAGCCGCTATTTTGAATTCTGCTATGAAAACGTCTCGCTGAATATTCAGAACGCGAAGTTTGCTTCGCTGTACCTTGATTTCGTCAGAAGCAGGCTCGAGATGGAGTTCGGGTACTCATACCTGGCGCTGGCCCGTTATTACATGGCGGCGGCCGATTACGAACTCGTTTTCAGCATAATCGAAACGGTCATTAATAAATTCCCTGACTCCAAATACGAGTATCTGGCGCTTTGCGACCTGCTCGAGATATATAAAATGGAATACCAGTCGCTCGAGCGCAACAACGAAGAGTTCGGGCCTATCATCGAAAAGATAGTGCAGATACTGCTTTACATACTTAAAAGTTATTCTTACCAGCCGCGCTCGTTCTATACCATCATCAAATTCGCATACATCGTTTTCAGGTTCGAGAGGGGCGTCACGTCGCTTTCGTTCTATGAAAAACTCTCCGAGGTCTATAACGAGGCGATATACGAAGAAGAGATAAAACTCGAATTCGTAAATTACTATATCGGGCGCGCCAAATATAAAGACGCCATAACCTATTTGAACGAATACGAGAACATCTTCAATAAAACCACGCGCAGAAGCGTTATCAACTTATATAAGTTTGAATGCCATATTTGCCTTAAAGACACCATAAACGCTCAAAATATCTATAAGGCCGTCGACGAGAAGAACTATAACGAAAATAACGAGGCGCTCATAAAACTTTACCATCTCACGGCCCGTTACGCTGTCATTCTTGAAGAGGCCGGCTGCGTCAGGGACGCTACAACCGTATATGAAAAAATTTACAAGAGCGTTCCTCTGAAAAAACTTAAAGAAGATGCGCTTTATAAGCTGGTCACGCTGAATATCAATTTTTACTTCGACAGCAGGGAAAAAATGCCCGACGAAATAAAGAACATTGCGCGTGGCTATTGCGTGAGTTTCATGGGCAAGTATCCGAAATCGCCGAAGGCCGAAGAGATAAAACTCATATACGACGGCTTGAACCTCAATTCGGGCGTTAAACCGGAATTTACCTCCGTTCAGGCTGCCGCACAGGCCGGCGCGCCAGGCATGCAAAAAGAAGTTTCGACGGCGAAAAAGGAAGAGCCGGCCGCGAAAGAAAAGTTTGACGCGCGTGAGCGCAAAAGCGCCGTGTCCGCAGGCATAAAATCCCCGGTCGCCGAGATCAAAACGGGCGGCTCTATCAAGATATCCGGCGGCGCCGATAAAACGCGCGGCGTCGAACGCAAGTCCGTTGTTTCGGACCGGCCGCTTACGGTAAAAGTTAAAAATCAGACGGCGTCGGACGCCGTGAGTGAAATGCCGGACAATAAAGCCGGAAGCCTTAAAGACGACAGCGCGCGCCTTGGCTCGCCGCTCGAAAAGAAGGCGATGAAGCCGGAAGGTTTCGACTACGTAAAGTTTATTTTATATTCAGCCGCCGTGGCGGTTTATATGTATGTTTTTCTTATGCTTCCCGTCACATCGATTACCGTTTTTTATTCGAAGATGCTTCTGAGTTATTTTCCCATACTCATGCTGACGGGCCTGCTGCTTTTCTCTCTTTTTAAAAAGATGAAGATATTCGAGTGAGTTTATGAACAGCACGCTGTACATTTTTCACAGGGCCTATTCCCTGGAGGCGCCGGGCCATTTTTACGGCGGCATAATCGCGGACGGCAACGGCGTCATTCAACGCTGCGTCGATTCGCGGGAGGCCGCGGCGATAAAAAATTCCGGCCGCAAAGACATTCAAATATTCGATTTTTCCGATCATTACTGCCTGCCGGGTTTTTTCGATTCGCACACCCATTTCATGCAGACCGGCTACAACTCCATGGCGGTCCGTTTCGAATCGTGCCGCTCGGTCGCTGAAATGAAGGAACTGCTGTCTGAAAAGATAAAAAAAGCCGCAAACGGCGGAGGCGCCGCCGCCGGATTTTTCGGAAAAACTCTTATAGGCCATGGCTTCGACGAATCATTTTTCTTCGAAAAGCGCATGCCCGGGCGCGCCGATCTCGATTCCGTCTCAACGGAAGTTCCTATTTTTATAAGCCGTGTCGACCATCACAGCTCGGTCTTCAATACTGCTTTTATGAAACTGTACCCCGATTTTTTCGCTAAAGTCGATAAAAAATCTATCGAAACGGGCATTTTGAGGCAGGCGCCGAACTACAGGATAAAAGGCATGCTGATAAACGATTTCGACGAAGATATCAGGCGCGCGGCTTACGAAATATCTGAAAAAAAGGCCCTGTCCGCCGGCATAACTTCCTTATGCGCGCTCGAGGGCGGGGCGATATCGGGCGCGAACGACGTTTACTTCGTCGACGCGGTCGTAAAAAAAGGCGTCAATAAGTTAAATCTGATATTATTCGATCAGTCGGGCGATTTCGGGAGGGCGGCCGAACTCGGCCTCGGACGCACCGGCGGGTGCCTTCTTGTCGACGGTTCGTTCGGCTCGAAGACCGCGGCGCTCAATTCGCCATACGCAAACGACGGCGGCAACCGCGGCGCGATGTACCTCGATGAAAAATTCATGGCGCCGTTCATAGAAAAAGCGCAAATGAACAACCTTCAGGCGGCATTTCACGCCATCGGCGACGAGGCCGTGAACCGGCTTTTGAACTGTTATGAAAAAGTATTGAAAAAATGCGGAGGAAGCGTTAAAAATATTCTCCGGCACCGTATCGAGCATTTCGAAATGGCGTCCTCCGCCGATATCAGGCGCGCGGCCGAACTCGGAATAGTTCTGTCCATGCAGCCGGTGTTCGAAATGCTCTGGGGCGGGCGAAACGGCATGTACGCCGAAAGGCTCGGCTTAAAGCGCGCTATGAAAACCAACAGGTTCGCATCTATTATCAGGGCCGGCGCTGTGATCGCGGGCGGCTCCGATTCGGACGTCACTCCAATGTCGCCGATCGCGGGCATTCACGCACTCATGAACCTTCCGAATGAAAGCGAGCGGGTCGGAATTTTCGAAGCCGTTTCCATGTTCACTAAAAACGGCGCGTACGCAAATTTTCAGGAGCGCGATCGCGGAAGCCTCTCGGCCGGAAAGCGGGCCGATCTTACTATAATCGATAGCGATATTTTCACGGCCCCGACGGATAAAATAGACGAAATAAAGATATCGGCCGTCGTGGTTAACGGCGAACTCCGCCGCGTGAACGAAAAGACGAAACGGCCGCCGCGCGTTAAAAGATAGGCGTCGCGGCGAATATTATGAAAAGGTGATATTTTCGATGTATAATGAAAACACCGTCAGAAAGTATATAGAAATGGCTCTGGACGAAGATCTGTCGGCGAACGGCGATGTGACCACCGACTCCATCGTGGCCGAAATCAGCGTATCTGAAGCCGCCGCGCTTTTCAAATCCGACGGCGTTCTCGCCGGGCTCGATTTCGCTCTGATGGTCTTCGACGTTCTGGCGGTCGCCAAAAGATGCGATAAGATAGAAGTTCTGCAGAGGCTCGCGGACGGCTCCGCGGTAAAAAAAGGCGAGACCGTCCTTAAAATAAGCGGACCGACGCGGCTTATACTGACAGGCGAGCGGACCTTTCTCAACATTGTTCAGCGCATGAGCGGCATCGCCACCGCTGCAAAAAAAATGTCTTCCATGGTAGAAGGGTTCAAGGCTAAAATAGTCGATACGCGAAAAACGACGCCTAATTTCCGCGTCTTCGAAAAGGCGGCCGTGGTTATCGGCGGCGCGTCGAACCACCGTTTCGGGCTTTTCGACGGCGTACTGATAAAAGACAACCATGTAGAGGCCGCCGGTTCGATCGCAGACGCGGTCAGGCTGGCGCGCGAGAAGGCCCATCATCTGCTGAAGATCGAGGTCGAAACCAGGAATATCCGCGAGGTTGAAGAGGCGCTCGCGGCCGGTGCCGATATTATCATGCTCGACAACATGATCGCGCCGGATATGAAAAAGGCGGTTAAACTGGTCGCGGGACGCGCCCTGTGCGAGGCGTCCGGCGGCATATGCGAACAAAATCTTGTTGAAACAGCCGAATGCGGCGTGGACCTCATTTCGGTCGGCGCTATCACTCATTCGGCCAGGCCCATGGATATAAGCCTGAAAATTGTAAAAACGGTAAAACTCTGATATAAGGATCGCTGGCGCAATGAATAATACCGCGGTAACGCTTCAAACTTCAAAAAAAATCCTGATTTTTTTATATGTGATATGCATATTCGTTTTTTTATTTATGTCGCTCTTTTTTCTGCACATTAAAAGCGAATATTTCAGGAAGAGCCTTGATGCGCGGCTCGCATCGGCTTTGAGCTATAACGGCGTCGTCAGGGCGTCCTACGAAGCCATCGACGGCGACCCGCTCGCGAAGATCGATCTTCTGGGCCTGAGCGTCAGGCCGCCGGAAAACGCGGCAGGAAAATCAAAGTGGTTTTTCACTTCGAACAGGGCGACGCTCTCGCTGCATCCGCTTTCGCATATTTTCAGTTATCTGACGCGCTCGGGCATTCCGGCTGAATTGAATTTTTACGCCAGCCGCCTGGTTATCGACGGCGAAACCTCCGAGATCGGCGTGATTTCAAATAAATTGAGCGTCGATTATGGTCCGGAGGAAGGGCAGGCCCTCGCGCGCTACGATACCTCGTTCGACATTGCCTCCGGATATATAAAAACGGCCCAGGCAAGCCCGGTGACGATCCGGGGCGCCGCCGACATCAAAAACTCGCTTCACGGCCTGAAAGGCTTTGCGGCGGCTCAGAACGTCGCGCTTACGATACCGGGCCGCGAGGCCGGAAGCCGTCTCACATATAATTGCGCCGGCGCGGGCCTTGACTTCGGCTACGACGCCGAAAAAAAGATATTTTCTATGTATAGTTCCGAAGTGCGGCTCGACACGTGTTCGGTGAATATCGCGAAGATAGTTCACGGTTTTTTAAGCGGAACTCTTGGCGTCGAATTAAGGGCGAGCGGGCTTAATACGGCGGATATATTCCGGGCGTTCCCGGTTTCGAAACTGCTGGTTATGAGCGAAAGCGCCGAAATAGCGCTCGAATACGCCGGAAACTCCGAAGATTTGAGGGGCGGCTCCCTCGCAGTACGGCTTTGTTTCACGCGGGCACGGCTGCTGGAATATAACACCGAAGAAAACCGCGTTTTCAGCGACGTCGGCGCGGGGGATTTCGTCACTTCGCTGGGTCTGACCCCAGAACTCGTGGCGCGCGCGGAGACCGTCGAAGCGTTAATTTCACTCCGCGGCCGCGAACTGACGGTCGAAAGCCTGAAGATCCAGGCGCCTGATTATACGTTCAAAGCTTCGGCCACGGCCGATTATAATGACAGGCTCGACGGCCGCTTCACGCTTTGCATACCGCGGCGGATCCTCAAGAACAACACTCTGAAAGCCGATTTCAGCGGCATGGAAAAAGGGCTTAAAATATACGGCAGGATCATGGGCGATCTATATAATCCGCTCATAATATACGACATGGACGGCGCGGCTATCATTAAAATAACCGAAGGCGTTATGTACGACAAGATCAGGAATATCTTTAAAAAATGACGCCCGGCGCCCCTGCTGCGGGTGAATGTTATTAAACTTGAATATTATAGGACCGGAATATTATTTCGAAATATTATTTTTAAAAAAAGGGTGTAAAATGGCAAAACAATATTTATTCGGAGACAAATATCCTCTCGGGTACAATACCCACAGTGTTTTCGGGCTGAATTTGATCACCAATATCGAGAACCAGACCGAAATATGCATTTTTTATTACGACAGGGCCGAAGATTCTTTCAAATACCAGTTCGGCTATAACGTCGGGCAGAAAGACCAGCAGCCCGCCAGCCATCCGCTTCACAAGGACAGCCCGGCGCTGTGCGAGGCGCGCGCGGACATAAGAGATTTCAACCTCAATTACGGCCGCATCAGGTATAACTATAAAAACGCCTCGCTTGACGTCACATTCGTAAAGACCGACCCGTTCAACATCTTCATTAAAATGGAGCCTGCGGGCGTGGACGTCACCGAGGGTTATTTTCTTCTGCTGTTCAAGGGAAGCGGCGAAAAAGCGATAAAGATATCGCGCACGCTGTCGAAATCGCTGTTCGGCTTCGAGGCCTATGACCATCCGGGCGGCGCGATACACGCCTACAGGGCCGAATGCCAGCTGGAAAACTACTCGGTCCTGTCCTCGGAGCTCAAGGTAGAAAATATTTTCAAGGAAGGCAAACTCTATCTTTACGAGGACGTCACCGAGGGCGATATTTTCTGCGTTATTCCGCATGTGACGACCTATTTCGGCGTGTCCTCCGAGCTGGAGATGAGCCAGATATCCAAGATCGAAGATTTCGACCGCATATTCGCGCAGGCCAAAAAGAAGTTCTTCGTAAATAACACCACTTTTACGACCAATTACTTCAGCGACATAGGCGGCGCCATCTGCGCGCCGCTGTTCTGGAACATGTCGTATAACCCGCGCAATAAAACGGCTTTCCTTCCGGTAACTAAATCGTGGGTCGAGATGATGGAAAATATCATGGAGATAGATCCCGCAAAGCGCGGCGGGCCGCTTTTATTCAACTGGGACACCGCCTTCGCCGCGATCATATCTGCGCCGTTCAACACGGAGCTCGCTGCCGATCTGGTGCTGAAGATGATCTCCTACATGGATGATTCTGGCCGTCTTCCGCAGTTCGTCCTCGACGATTACTCTTCGGACCGCACGAACCCGCCGATCATATTCCTCGCCGCGTGGACCGTTTACCTGTACAGCAAGGACCGCGAATTTTTATCGACGTGCTATTATAAACTTAAAAAATATTATAATTTTCTCAAGAACAAGCGCACGAGCATAAAACCCTACGTCATGGCCTGGGGCGCTGATTCGCGTTCGACGGCCGCGCCTTCCGGCGACGGCGCCGGCGGAAAAAGGCCCGGGCCCGTGACCGGCAAGACCGGCGCGGCTTACGAGTCTGGCCTGGACGACAGCCCCATGTGGGACGAGTTTTCCTTCGACGAGAATAAACTTACCCTCGACGGAGGCTGCCTCGATCTCACCGCGCTTACGGGCTACGGCGCGGCAATAATGGCGCTGATGGCCAACGAGCTGAAGATGATGGAGGACTATTCATTTTTCGCCACCGAGGCCTCGAATTTTCAGGACTCGATAGTGAAGAATTTTTACGACGAAAGTAAATCTATATTCGCCAATATACTCCCCGACGGCTCTTTCGCCAAAACATACAGCCCCACGTCGTTCTATCCCATGCTTTTCATCAAGCTGACGAAGAATATCAAGGAATCTTTATATTCTAAATTCAGAGACCCCGAGTTTTTCGGGGCTATATTCAAGATGATATCACTAGCCGCCTCCGATAAAAAACTCTCGCTCGACGGAGAATACTGGCGCGGAAGGGTATGGCCGCCGCTGAACTTCATGGTATATCAGGGTTTCAAAATGCAGGGCATGCTAAAAAAAGCCTACGAACTCGCCCTGGCCTCGCTCAGGCAGTTCCAGTTCGAATGGCAGAAATCCGCGCACGTGCACGAGAACTACAGCGCCTATACCGGATACGGCGAGGCGCAGGCCGGCGTTTACTGCCGCACGGCGCCTTTTTACACCTGGGGCTCGCTCATGGGCCTTATCTTCATGAACGAATTCATCGAGCTGCAGATGGACGGCAAGCTCCGCTTCGGCAACCTTTACTCGCTCGACGAAGTGAAGATAAACAACCTCAAGGTCGGCAAGAACCGCATTGACCTTATGTATTCACCTACGGCCATGGAGCTTTTCGTCGACCGCGAGCGCAAGCTCATGATAACTCCGCGCGCGGTGGTCTTCGATTATTTCGAGACCGACTCCAAACTCAGCTTTAAGGTCATCGGCCGCGGCAAAACGCAGATAAAGATATCGAAGCTCGGCGACATGCTTGCCGCCTACGTGCGCGTCAACCGCGAGATCAAGTGCTACGCCAACGTGGTAAGAAGCAGCCCGATAGTATTCGATATCGACACGGGCGATCTGGCCGAGGACGAAAAGACCGGCGAAGTAACCCAGCAGCCGATATTGATCGAAGTGGAAAAACAATATTCGAAATAATCAGCGGTTGAGCTGAACTATTGTAAAAGACAAAAATTAATTTTGCCGGCTTTACTGGTGTAAACTAAATAATTTCGCTTACTTTAAATTCAAGAGAGGTTTTCCATATATGGCCAAAACGCCTATGATGGAGCAGTACGAACAGATAAAAAGCCGCTATCCGGGCATGATACTTTTCTTCCGGGTAGGCGATTTCTACGAGACGTTCTTCGAGGACGCCAGGACCGCCGCGGCCGAGCTGAACATCGTTCTGACCGCGCGCGGCCGCGAGGAGGGCGATCCCATTCCTCTGGCGGGCGTTCCGTACCATTCGATCGAAAACTATATATCACGACTGGTCAGGCGCGGCTACAAGATCGCCATCTGCGATCAGGTCGAGGACCCGAAGGAAGCAAAGGGCATAGTGAAGCGCGACGTCACGCGTGTCATAACACCCGGAACGCTCACCGAGGCCAATTACCTCGACGAAACCAGCAACAATTACCTTGCGGCCATATATTACGAAAAGGGAATATTCGGATTCGCTTACGCCGACATTTCGACGACGGATTTTCACGTGTCGGAGTTTTCGGGTGATTCGGCCCTGCGGCAGCTGCTTGACGAGATTGGGCGCGTCTCGCCTCCGGAGGCGCTGGTAGCCAAGGAACTTCTCGCCACTCCGGGTTTCGAGCTCGACCTTAAGCGCGGCAACACGAAAGCCCTTACTATAAGCGCTTTCGAAGACGACTATCCGCTCGACTACCAGGCGGCCGTCGACTTTCTGTGCTCGCACTTCGGCGTCGCGACGCTCGAGGGGTTCGGCCTGAACGAGTCAAACTCCAGAGCCGCGACGGTAGCGGCCTGCGCCGTCGTCAAATACCTTTATCAGACCCAGAAAAACTCCGTAGCGCATATCAGAAAGATAAACCTTCGCATGGAGCGCAAGTTCATGCACCTCGACGTGCAGAGCAGGCTTTCGCTCGACATAATACCGTCGCTTTTCGGCGTGCTTAACTTTACGAAAACTACCATGGGGGCGCGTCTTCTAAAATCGTGGCTGGAGTCGCCGCTTTGCGATATCGCCGCCATAGAATGGCGGCAGCGGCTCGCCGGCGAATTCTACGGCGACATCCACCTGAGGCGCCGCGCAGCGGAGTGCCTTTCGGGCATATACGACATCGAGCGCATAATGTCGCGCGTCTCTCTCAGAAACTGCAACGCGCGCGATATCACGGCGCTTAAAAAATCTTTCGCGGGGATCCGAGCCCTGGCGGAAGTTATCCGCGGCGCCGGCGCCGCGGGGCTCGGCGAATTCTTTTCGTGCGTGCCCGACTTCACCGCGCTTTCAGATCTTATTGACAGGGCGGTCGTGGACGATCCGCCGCTTTCTCTCAGGGACGGCGGCATCATCAGGGGCGGCTACGACGCCGGGCTGGACGAAGTGAACAAGATAGCCCACAGCAGCAAGGAATGGCTGCTTAACCTGGAGCAGAACGAGCAGAGAAGGAGCGGCATCAAGTCGCTGAAGATCAAATACAACAGGGTTTTCGGTTATTATATCGAGATAACGAAGGCCAACCTTTCATCCATTCCCGATAATTACATACGCAAGCAGACGCTGGCCAACGCCGAGCGTTTTTACACGCCCGAACTCAAGGAAATGGAAAGCATGATCCTCAACGCCGACGAGCGCCAGAAGAAGCTCGAGTACGAGCTTTTCATGAAACTGCTCGACGAGATAGCCAGGCACACAGACGAAATTTATGCCGCGGCCTGCGCGGCGGCGGTGGCCGATACGCTCATGTCCTTCGCCGAAGCGGCCGCGCGCTATAACTACGCGAAGCCCGAGATAACCGGGGGCGACGAGATCGAGATAATCGAGGGCCGCCATCCGGTCGTCGAAAACCGCATGAATTACATGGGTTTTATCAATAACGACGCGATGCTTGGCGGCGCTCACGCTCACGTTCAGATACTTACCGGCCCGAACATGGCCGGTAAATCCACATACATAAGGCAGGTCGCACTTATTGTCCTCATGGCCCAGGCGGGGTCCTTCGTGCCGGCCAAAAGGGCCAGGCTCGGTCTGTGCGACCGCATATTCACGCGCATTGGAGCATCGGACAACCTGGCCGCCGGACAGTCAACCTTTATGGTCGAAATGATAGAAACTGCGAATATCCTCAATAACGCGACGCCTAAGAGCCTTATAATACTCGACGAGGTCGGCCGCGGCACATCGACTTACGACGGCCTGGCGATAGCATACTCGGTCATCGAATTTATTCTCAGCGGCGGAGGCAATCTGCTCGACGGCGCCCGCACACTCTTTGCCACGCATTACCACGAGCTGACCGTACTGGACAAGACCTTCGCGAAGGTAGAAAACCTCAATGTGGCCGTCGCCGATGGCGATTCAGGCGTCGTTTTCCTTCATAAGATCCTGCCCGGCCCCGCCGGCCGCTCATACGGCATTCACGTGGCGAAGATCGCCGGTCTGCCAGAACAGGTGGTGGACCGCGCCGCCGAAATATTGAGATCGTTCGAAGAAAGCGATGAGAAGAACAATATCGCGAGGCTTTTGAAAAAGGCATCAGGCGCGCGCCACAGGATCGACGAAAATCAGCTCGACCTCTTCGAGGCGCCTTCGGCGAAAGCGCCCGCCGTTCCGCCAGAGGTCACGGCGATTATCGAAAAGATCCAAAAAATCGATATAAACGCGCTGACGCCTCTCGAATCGCTTAATATTTTAAGTCAGATCGCCGGCCTGGCGTCGAATATTCTGATCGCGGGCAAATAAGCGCAAAATATTTTGTTTGACAAATCCGACAGGGTGTGTTATAATATTTCTGAGTTAAATTCAGGTATTGTCCGAATTTTTCTCTAAATACTCGGGGCGTAGCGCAGTGGCTAGCGCGCATGGTTCGGGACCATGAGGTCGAAGGTTCAAATCCTTTCGTCCCGACTCTTTGAAAATAATA
>Ga0154467_1181_pt1 | contig 16816 bp, 9 predicted proteins | sample RifGroC2_FD_105660 | JGI IMG/M metagenome (GOLD analysis project Ga0154467, IMG submission 105660) | Candidatus Wallbacteria bacterium GWC2_49_35 | reverse complement strand
GACAAGGCCGTTCTTCGCAAGAACTGCGCCTGCGGGATAGAAGGCGATTATATCGAGCTGCTCGGCCGCGGCGGCATCACCAAGCATAAAGGCTGCGCGGTTCACGCGACTGAACTTCTGCTGGACAAAAAAAAATAGAAAACGGTTAAGGACTGTGGTGAAAAAATGACCGACGCTTATATTTTCGGCGATATTATAAAAAATTTCGAACCCCATCACTCGAATTTTTCAGACGTCATAGCGCGCTCGCACGAAAAGCGCAAAAAGATTGCCTCCGCCCCTATCGGCGATATCCTCGAAGTGCTCGATTCGGTTTCGCGCGCCTGGGCCGACCGCGAATACAGCATCCGCAAGATCGCATGGGAATACCTGAAACAGCAGACGGGCTACTCCGACGAGATGCTTGAAATGGGCTTTCAGACGATATCTTACATTTGCTCGAAGCGCTTTCTGACGATGCGCCTTAAAAGCGAACTCAACTGCGACTACGCGTTCGAAAAACTCGACGCGCTGGCTTTCGATAAAAAATCCGGGGGAATGCTCAAGGTCAATCCGCTTGGCAGTGTATTGCACGTCTCGGCGTCGAACGTATTCATATCGGCCGTCGATTCACTCGTTTCGGGTTTTATCACCAAGAACGTCAATCTATTGAAACTCAGCCGCGCCGACCTGCTTTTTCCCGTGCTGTTCGCTAAATCCATTAAGGAGCTCGACCGCGCTTCGGTCATCTCCGATACGTTCTCGGTATTTTATTATAAGGGCGGCGACGAAAAAACCGAAAAGCTCTTCAAGGAGAGCGTCGACGCCGTGGTCGTCTGGGGCGGCGCTGAAACGGTTTCGGCATGGCGCCGCGGAACTTCCATAAAGGCGAAGATAATCGAGTACGGGCCGAAGATGAGCTTTTCGTTCGCCGATCTTAACACGGTAAAAAGCGTCTGCGAGCTTGAAAATCTATGCGATCGAATGGCGCACGATATTTCGATGTGGGAGCAGGCTGCCTGCTCTTCGCCGCAGAACGTTTACGTAGTAGAATCGCGCGAGCGCGGCGCTGAAGAATTCGCGAAATTTTTGTTCTATGCCCTCAAACGCAAAGAGTCGAGCCTTCCGCCGAAAGAATTGTCGCTCGACGAGCAGATCGAAATTTTAAAATTTCGTGAAAAGCACTACTCAGACTACATATCGGGCGGGCGCAACAAAGTTTTTTACGATCCCGACTCGATGCCCTGCTCGGCGGTCTTAAGCGGCGACGATCAATGCGAGCCGTCAGTGCTGTTTCGCAACATAATAGTCAAGCCCGTTAAAGATATAGGCGTTTTCTATGCAGCGATCGAAAAGATCGGGTTTTATCTTCAGGCCGTCTCGGTCGCCGTCGACGTGTCCGAAATATTGAGCGTGTCTGAAAAACTTCTCTCGCTTGGCGTAAGCCGCGTGCTGCCCCCCGGAAAACACGGCGAGCCGCTCACCGGCGCGCCGCATGACGCCAAATATTTTCTCGACTCGCTCGTGCGCTACACCGCTCTCGAACTCGAAGGCGCAAGCCAGGTTCCGCTTCTGCTGTCCGATGTTTCCGAAACAAGAAAAATATCGTTGCTCAAAAACATCCTCAGCGGCGCGTATCACGATGTTAAATATTACAACGGCGTCATAACGCCCGCAATACTCGAACTTCACGGCGAGGCTTTCCTGGAGGCTTTCCGCATGCTCCCGACGCTCGGCAAGAAGGAAATATACGCCAACTGCCTTCCCGATTCGACCGACATCATTTCAGACGAAGGCCTTAAAGGCGCCCACATATTCGCTTCAGGCGGCTCTACCGGCGAGGCTAAGTTTTCCATCTACTCTAACGACGAGCTGGAATACGTGACCGACGTTCTGGCCGACATTTACCGCGTCGCCGGCATCAGGCCCGAACACCGCGCGGCGAACCTTTTCATCGCCGGCGGCCTGTGGACGTCCTTCATAGTCGCCAATATGGCGCTCGAAAAGGTAGGCGTGACCAACCTTTCCATCGGCGGCAACACTGATTTTGCCACAATGCTGAAATTTTTCAAAAAACTCCGCCCGAACGCGATAGTCGGCCTTCCTTCGATAATTTTAAAATTCGCCGAGTACTGCGAGAAGGAGAACGACGATATTAAAGTCGAAATTATCCTCTATGGCGGCGAGCACATGAGATCGCCCGCGCGCGCGTATTTAAAGAAGATCTTCGGCGCCGGCGAAATAGTGTCGGCCGGATACGCCGCCGTTGACTGCGGCCCCGTGGGATTTCAGTGCGGCGGAATGAACGGCGCCGACCACCACATCCTTTCGAATTACCAGCATGTCGAATTCATCGATAAAGACGGCAATCCCGCCAAACCCGGAACGGCCGGCGAGATAGTCGTTACCAACCTCAATCGCTCACGCATGCCGGTCATAAGATTCCGCACGGGCGATATGGGCGTGCTCCGCGAGGGCGGCTGCGCCTGCGGAAGGTCCAATCCCGTCTTCGAGCTGCTCGGCCGCTGCGACGACATACTTATCGCCGGCGGCGCCAACCTCACGCCGCGCGACTTCGAAGACGCCATAGCGCGAACTGAAGAGCTCTCGCCGATATTTCAGGTCGTCGCCTGCACCAGGGGCGGCTTCGACGCCATCGAAGTTTTCGCCGAACTCAAGGAAGGCGTCGAACTTTCATCGAAGAAGATAAGCGAACTTAAAATAAAAATTATTGAAGATTTCAAGCGCGTTTCTTTTAAGATAAAGACCATGCTCGAATCTAACTGGATAAAGTCGTTCGAGGTTTTCATACTGCCCGCCGGAAAGATCGAAAGGGCCGGCCGTACCGGAAAAGTGATTAACATGAAAGATATGAGAGGTTGAGAGTTTGAGCACGAATTACGCCGAACGCCTTATAAAATTCATAAAGTCGAATCCGGCCGTTTTAAAGATAGCCGGCGCCGATAAAATAGCCGCCGAGATCGAATTCCTGGCGTCCGCTTCCGGCGGCCAGGTCTTCCCCGCCGCTGAATATTGTGAATTCTTAATATATAGCGGCCTTTACGATCGCGCGCAGGAGAACCTTCACGCCATAATCGACGCCGATTCAGGCAATTACAGAGCGCAGTATCTTCTGGCGCTTTCCTACTACATGGGCGGCTCGCTCCGGGAGGCTCAGTATCCCATCATTAAATGCCTCGAGATACAGCCAAATTACGATGAAGGCCGTTTCCTTCTGGCTCGCATCTTTCTGAAGGCCCGTCAGTACGAAAAAGCGCAGAAGTTGTTCGAGTTTTATCAGAACCACTCACTTTACGCTGTAAGGGCGAAATTGTACATATCGAAGTGTTTTTATTATTCGGGCGGGGTCGAATCCGCGTCGGCTTATCTAGAGAGTGTCTTGAAATCCGGCGAAAAATCGTGCCTCTTTCCTGCGATTTACGCATACCAGCTTTCGAATATCGAAAAATACGACAAGGCGTTCTCGGTCATTTACGCGCACCTTCTGAAAGCGGAAAATGAAAATTTGCCCCAGCGCTATATCCTCGATTTCATGAGCGTTTTTTTATTTTCATTCGCCGCCAGGGGGAAATATTACGACGATTATATAGCCGAGGCCGGCTCCATATTGAGAAATTACAACGACGATCTGCCCTATATGAACGATCCCGCCTACGCGCTTTATAAGAATTTCGCGCTGGCGGCTTATTCAATGAAGACGCACGAGTTCGGCGAGATGCAGAAACGCGCCGACCTGGTCCTCGCGGCCGGCCGCTCTTATGAAACCGAAGATTTCGCGGTGTTCGATTTCGAGGAATTCACCAATATTTACGCGCTCGCCCGCCACAATAAAAACAAGGCCGAAGCGGCCAGGCTTAAATCCGCAGGCTGCCTGCACGTCAATTCCGGCAATCTCTCAAGCGCCGTACTCTGCTTCGAAAAGGCTCTTTCATACCAGCCCGACGATACCGATACGCTTTGCATGCTCGGCGAAAGTTACGTTTTGACCGACCAGACGGCGAAGGCAGCGGACGCCTACTCGGCCATTAAAAAACTCGAGCCTAAAAATATCGACGCCTACAGGCGCACATCTGAAATTTACATGGGTCTCGGACACTACGATAAATTCATCTCCGAATGCCGCCAGATACTCGCGCTCGACCCGGACGACATCATCTCCAGGTTCTATATAGCCGAATACCTGTTCAACGGCTCGAGCCTTAAAGAGGCCGAAGAATTCCTCAAATACATTGCCGGCCAGATCGAGGCCGAGCTCAAGAGCAGAAAAATGGATGAACTATCGCTCGAGATAAAGGACATTTTTGAAAAGTCATGCTTCATGCTCGCCCAGATCGCCTATAAGGACGGAAACAAGGAAAACACCATAATATACCTGAATTCGGTCATCAATATCAATCCGGAAAACGAGAAAGCGTTCGAACTGCTCAATAAACTCAAGCAGAGCCGCCAGGACAAGCAGATCATGCTCCTATTGCGCGAGGCCGACGAAAAAGAGGCGCAGGACGATCTTATCACCGCGATGCACCTTTACGAGAACGTCATTGAACTCGACCCGCAGTTCATCGACGCGCATTTCCGCCTGGCGAAAAACCTCATCAGGCAGGAAAGTTTCGACCGCGCGCTTTTCGAGCTGGGCAGAATATTCGATTATAATTATAAATCATACGATAAAATACCTGAAGTATATCTTGCCATGGCGCTTATATCTTACGAGATATCCAAGATAGACAGATGCCGCGAGGCGCTCTACAGCCTGTCGCATATTTCTGGCGACCCGTCTATCGCGATGATGCTGCTTTATCTGCACAAGACATCTTTTCTGATCTTCGGTTCCTCCCCCGACTTCAACGCGCTCATGGGCGAGCTGCTCGAAAAAAAGAAGGCCGCGCCGGATGATTTCGTGAATAACTTCTCCGTCGGATATATCGTGAATAACATACCGGGCTGGCTATTCGAAGACCCGTCTATTTTCGACGAGGCCAAGGCCGCCGCGCTCGCCGCCCATGAAAGCGATATGAGCGATATCTACGCCGCCTATTCATACGCGAACGCGCTGGAAAAAGCCGGCGAGACCGAAAGTGCCTACGAAATATACGCCCGCATAGCCGCACTCGATTTCGAAAGCAGCTCTGAAATAAGCCATACTAAAGATAAATACTCGCTTTTGAACAATTATCATAAATTTTCGATATCGTTCTACAGCTTTAATTTACTCGAAAATATGAATATAGTTAATTTCGTCAACTCCGCGATCCTCAGGACCGCTTATTACGAGGAGTCGCGCTCTAATTTCGAGGACGCCGCCCATTACTACGCGAAGTCCGCGGCGCTGGTCAGGGACAACCCGCTTTCCGCCATGAGGGCCGTGGACCTTCTGCTCAACGACGCGATGAGCGACAAGAACGTCAGGATATCGAAGGTCTCCGCGATGATCAAGAATCTTAAAAAGGAGGCCGCCGCCGCCACGGCGAATGCCGAGCTGAAATTCCGCCTGGGTTATCTTTATTTCAAACTGCCGGACGATCTCGACGTGCTCGGTTCCACGCTTGAAAGCGTGGTCATGGAGCTGAAATACTGTCTGGCGGTCGACAATAAATACATTCCCGCCTACGCCGTGCTGCGCGCGGTTTATCAGCGGATGGGCGCGAAGGACAAGAAAATGTACGCGCTCGCGCTCGATACGCTCAAGAAGGCGGCCGAGCTGATCGACCATAAGAACCCGTACCTTAACGTGGAGCTCGGCGATTGCTATTATTATTATTACGCTCAAGACTACAAGAACGACGCGCTCGAATATTATAAGAAAGCCGTCATGTACAAGCCCGACTTCACCGAGGCGCATTTCAAGATAGCCTCGATTTACCGCATAAAAAAGGATTTCGAAAAGGCGATACTTCACTACGGCATAGTGTATGATCTGGAGCCGAACGGCGTCAACGCGCAGGAATGCAAAAAATCGATCTCTACGCTTAAGCGCAGGCACATGATAGAATAGTGAACAGTGAATAGTGCATAGTGCATAGTGCATAGTCGATAGCAAACACTGAACAGCAATAGTTTTCTTTAGGATTAAGGATTTTAGAGTGTACGGAGGAGTTAAATGTGTATCAATAAAAAAATAACGGCGGCCGTTCTATATACATGTCTGCTGGTTTCGCTCATGGCGGCGCCTTATTTCCTGAACCGGATTTCCGCGCAGGAAGGCGGACTCGAAGCGGTCCTAGCCGACGAGTATATGCAGAAACAGGAATATTTGAGAGCGGCCGAATTATATTCGAAATTACTGATACAAGACGAATATAACGTCCATCTGATGTTCAATTACGGGACCGCGCTCAGTTTCATAAACGAGCAGACGCGCGCCGTCGAGATACTCGAAAAGTGCTCGCTCACTCTCGAAAAAAAGCTGACATCGAAGCCCGACACGATCGAAGCGGAGCTGCTGGCGCACGTTTACAACAATCTGGCCAAATGCTATATGAGCCTGGAAAAATATGACGAAGCCGCCGGCGCCTGTGAAAAAGGCATTAAAAGATTCGACAACCTTTCATGGCTTTACTTCAACCTCGGCGACGCGCTGCTGGCCAAAGGCGAGCCGAAGTTTGCCATGGCCAATTTCCAGAAAGCCATCGCCCTCGACCAGAGCGATATCGCCGCCAATTTAAAGCTCGTCGAATGCCACTACGCCCTTCAGGATTTTAACGAGGCCGGACGCCTGCTCACCGAACTTTCAAAATTTTATCCGGGCAACAGCGAGATACTTTTCAATCTCGGCTCGGTTTATTACAAGCAGAACAAGGCCGACGAGGCCATAAAGCTGTGGAAAGCAATCGCGGAGCGCGAGCCCGAATCTAAATTCGGGCAGATATCGAAAAAGTGGCTTTCGGAGCTTAAAGTTAACGTCGATACGAACGCGCGGCTTATGGAAGAAACCATCGAGTGCGGCCTGTTCGGTTTTTCATTCGTAAAGCCGGGCAATTTTTATATGTCTAAAGCCGACGGGAACGCCGCCGGATATCTTTACATGATGAGCTCGCACATATACGACGAGGACAATAAGAACACAGCCGAGATATCGCTGTCCATTTCTGTGCAGACGCTTGCCGAGCCTCAGGACTATACAGAGTTCGCCAATAACTGGCAGAAGAACCAGGCGTCGAGCGGGCAGAAATTCCAGCTTATATCTGAAAAGGAAACGATCGCAGGGCGTAATGAAAAGCCGGGCCTGTTCTGGGAATATAGCGCCGTATACAACGGCGTAATTATTAAAGGCGCGACGCTCGCTTTCCTGAACAGAAATTACGCCGTGCTGATATGGCTTAATGCTACCCCCGGCACTTTTTCGAAAGCGTTCGAAAGCTTCAACTCGACCGCCAGGTCGTTCGGCGACACCGAAGCGGCGGGTAAATAACGCGGCCCATTTAACGGCCTATACTTGCGGCGGTGAGCTCCGTCATTCCTTCGAGCGCGCCGCCTTCGACCAGCCTTAAATCGGCCGAATTCAACAGCCAGAAATGTCCGCCGCCGCGCGATGCGATGAAAGCATATTCGAGGCCGGCTTTCGCACAGGCGGTCTCCGCGCCGTTAAGGTTCGCTATCTCTATTTCTTTCGTGACGGCGCCGCTTATCGAAGAAAATATCTTTATTTTTTTACGGTCGCTTCTGATCAGCGCCGTGTAATCGTTCAAAGCTATCAGCTGCTTCGCGCGCCCGTGAGCATCCCAGCCTTCTGCGGCAGATGACGTTTCGCCGGCCTGCTGAGGGGCCTCGTTGAATATCAATCCGCTCGAAGCCGTTGCGGCATCTATTTTAAAGACCGAGCCGCTGCGGCGGTTATAATAGGTGAATAATCCCGCGCCATGGCTTTCGGACTGCGAATCGGCCTCGAGCGAAAATCCGCTTATTTTTTCGATTTTTGAATATGAAAGATTCGCGCGGCATAAATAAAGAGCCGACGTTTTTTTTGCGGGGTCTGAACCGGTTATGTACAGGTTATTTTTATCGTCGAAACGAAGTCCCATTATAGTTTCCTGCACGGCCGGCTCAACTGCCGCCGACAGCAGGTGCTGAAAGTTTTCGCCCGACAGGATTTCGACGCTTTTATTGCCGTCGAGCGCAAGCGCGATTATCTTTTCGTCGACGCTTACGGCGGCCGCCGTCACGGAGTCTTTTGCTTCACTTCCCCCGGCGCCTGCTGTCCGCGCCGGAAATGATATTATCCTGTCTTTGATCTTTCTTTCTTTTTCGTCGAATATATAAATTTCGGTGCCGTCATCCTTTATGAGAAGCGTATTTCCAGTTTTTTCGATATTTAATATTTCGCGCGGCGTGAAGCCAAGAACGCATTCGAACTCTTTTGCGGCCAGTGCCTTTTCGCCGTAAACCGCCACGGCATATCTCGAATAGACGGGCATTCCGGCTCCCCTGCCGGCGGCGCGAAGAACGAATTGATAATCGGGCGAAACCCTGGTGTTCGAAGAAGATGAAGCGCTATGCTCCGCCGGGGAGGGTTTCACGATGCCCTCCTCCGCGCCCGTAGTTTGCCGGGCGGCCTCCGGCGGCCGGTTATAACAGTAGGCAAGAAGCGCGCTGATGAGTAAAATGGTTATATAAAGGATTTTTTTGTTTTTCATAGTTCACCTTTTATTAAATTCATAATTCATTATTCATAATTTTTAACTTTTTATTTTTCAGAATTATGCCATTAAAGATAATATCGGTTATTATTTTAGCGTTATTAGATCAGGGCGCGGATAATTTGAATGTAAATAAAAAACAGGGCGGTCAGTAAATGACGGCCCTGTTTTTATTCAATTATCGTTTGAGTTATTTAGCGTAATAAACTTTATACAATAGATTATTCGTAGTTTTTGATCTGGATCTGCGCGCCTGCGCCTTCTGCGCCGTCAGAGTATCCGGCGGCCCCGAGTGTGGAAGGCGTGGCGCCGGTTTTATCGGTGAGTGTGTTGGGTTCGGACCATACAAAGTTTTTCTTATTCTTAGCACCCGTAAGGTTAATATAGTGCGTGCCCGGGATGAGCAGATTTTTGTCAGGATCGGCGCTGGTGAAGCCCTGAGCGTATTTAATGACTATTTCTTTTGAATCGGCGCCATAGGATAAGCCAGCGGTAGTCAATGCACTGTTTAACTCTTCTATTGACTTGGGTGTCGAGCCTGAGGTTGCTCCGCCTAAATCGGTGGGGGCTAGAATGGGTTTAGCATTTGGATTAGCGCTGTCGAAATATCTGTAAGCTTTTGTAGCAGAGGCAATAGGATCATTGGTCGTACTGTTGGTGATCGCGCCAGTATCGGTAGGCGTAACGGCTAGGCTTAAATCAGCTACCGCAGGAATTGAAACTTCTTTATTGAAATAAAGATGGAGTCTGTCATAGCATCTTGCCACTTCGGTAGCATCACCGGCGTCCTGGAAATTACCGCCTTCGGGATTGACTTCAAGTTTGGCGTCAACCAGCGTGAGAGCACCTATGTAAGCAACCATGATGTCATCTTTGTTAGCCGCATCGCTCGGGCCGCCGCCTTCGGTGTGTTTGCTGTCGGGGCCTTTCGAATAAACTATGCCCTTTCTGTATTCCTGTTCGTAACGGTTGCCCCAGGGGTCTTTCATCGTGTCTAAGTTGGTGATGTATTTACCTTTGAGTTCTTTCATGTATTTGTCCTGAACGGTGGTGCCTTCAAGCGAGTTGAACTTCTGGATGGCCTGAACGAAGGTATCGCAGTCCTGTTTTGCTTTCGTTTTCTTGGCGTCTTCGGTCATTGCCGCGAATTGGGGCAGCGCGACCGCGACGAGGATACCGATGATGGCGATAACGATCATGAGCTCGATTAGTGAGAAACCTTTCTTATTTCTTAATAGATTCAACATAAAACTCCTCCTTAATTTTTTTGCACTTTACTTTACTTTATTTAAAACTTTTTGCCTTTAGTCTGCTGTTTTGCATATGATGCCACTCATAATGCAATTAATGTGCCAACTTTTTCTTTGAAAATTCTTTTAAGACACAAAATAAAAAAATGGATTCGCTATCGTCATAAAGCTCGTATCACGCATTTTTTTGAAAATTAAACGTCACGTGATAATTTGAAAAAATCAAGATGATTATAGCATTGATTAAAATAAAATGCAACATTTTTTGAAAAATCGCACAATGCGACAACAATGTTGCACAATGCAACAAAATAAATTCGCGTCGTATTTTATGTGTCGAAAGAAAAACGAGACCGCTCATAAGTAAAAAATACCAAACTCCTATTGTAAAAAAAATACATTATTCTTGTTCAGGTCAGGAAATTTTTCTACTCTTTCAAAATCCGGCGGCAGGCCGTCGTATTTCTTTATCCTGCAGCAGCCTCCGGCGGCCTCAGCTCTCGAACCGTCCTCGGCGGCGAAAAACGGATTCGGATCGTTTTTCGCGCCGGTTATATTTATGAAGAAATTGGTCGAGATCTGGCCGGAACTGCCTTCAGGAAATTTGAAATAAACCGTGTCGCCCGGGGCGGCGATTTTACATTTGGCGGAGACATTGCTTTTGAATGGGCTTTCGCCTTTTTTAAAATTTTTCGCTCCGCCCTCATACCAGCGGAATATCCTGCCGCTCTTAGCGTCGCCGTCGGACGACGATGCCTGGTCGAGATCGTTCAAAGCAGCCGTGGCTGAAGAAAAATTAAGTTCCACCTCTCCGGTCGGCGACGCTTTAAGGGTCCTGTTGAATTTGAGTATCAGCAGGTCGTAAGCCTCGTCTTCCTCTGAATTTTCAGGGTTTACAACTATATAGGCGTCCGTCAGCGTCAGCGCGCCCATGTAGTGTATCGAAATATCGTCTGTCAGCGTGTCTTTAAGTTTCGCGTCATGTTTCCCGTCCGGGCCGAATGATAGAACCATTCCCGCGGTGGCGTCGATCGCGTACGGCCTTCCCCACGGATCTCTGAGCGTGTCGAGGTTAGCGATATATTTCCCCTTAAGCTGTGAAAGTTTGCTGAGACCTGTTTTTTCGAGATTATTGAACTTGTTGATGGCATCGACGATCGTCTGGCAGTCCTGTTTGGCCTTAGAGCGTTTCGCGTCCTGGTTCATGGACAGAAATTGAGGAAGAGCGACGGCGACGAGAATGCCTATGATAACGATGACTATCATAAGCTCGATGAGCGAAAACCCTCGTTCGTTATGTTTTTGTAGCACTGTGAATCCCGCTTTCTTACTAATTTATGATTATAAAATAAATAAAAAAACATATCAGAAACTGAATATTAATATCAGCAAAACTTAATATATCATATCATAAAAACATGTATATATTAACATACATACGGTTTAACATGCAAGAATTTTTATGGAAGATCAAAAAAGATTGGAGCGTACCGGCAGGCCTATAAATTAATTACTGCAAAAGGAATAAGCCGCCGCTTTTATCGCTGGTGTAATTTTCTATTCTGTCAAAGTCAGGCGGCAGGCCGTCATATTTTTTGACCCTGCAGTTTGCGCCGGAAGCCTCGGCGGGCGAGCCGTCCTCGGCGACGAAAAACGGATTGGGGTCGTTCTTCGAGCCGGTTATGTTTATGAAGAAATTCGTAGTAAGCTGGCCGTAACTGCCCTCGGGAAATTTACAGAAAATTTCATCGCCCGGAAAAGAAATTTTGCATTTGGCGATGAAATTCGTTTTTAAAGGGCTTTCGCCTTTCCTGAAATTTTTGGCGCTGCCCTCGTACCAGCGGAAGATCTTGCCGGCTTTTGCGTCCGTGTCGCCCGAAGACGCCGGGTTGTAATCGTTTAAAGCGGCCGTGGCGGCTGAAAAATCAATTTCTATCTCGCCGGAGCCGGCCGGCTTGAGCGAGCGGTTGAATTTAAGGACCAGCAGGTCGTAAGCCTCGGTTTCAGGAAGATTTTCGGGGTTCACCGAAAGGCTGGCGTCGATAAGCGTAAGCGCCCCCATGTACTGTATGGCAAGATCGTCGTTCCAGGTGCTGCCGCGCTTCGTGGTGTGCTTGCCGTCCGGGCCGAAAGAAAGGACCAGGCCCGCGGCCGTGTCGATCGCGTAAGGCTTTCCCCAGGGGTCTTTAAGCGTTTCGAGGTTGGCGATATATCTTCCCTTAAGTTGAGATAGTCTGGTAAGCCGTGCTTTTTCGAGATTATTGAATTTGTTGATGGCGTCGACGAAAACCTGGCAGTCCTGCTTGGCCTTGGCGCGCTTGGCGTCTTCGGTCATCGACTGGAACTGCGGAAGGGCGACCGCCACGAGAACGCCTATGATAGCGATAACTATCATGAGCTCGATCAGCGAAAACCCTCGTTTTTTATTGTTTTCAAGTTTATGGCGAAAAATTTTCATCATACCTGCCCTTAACGAAAATTTTGAAGAATTATTATAGACACTTTTAAATTATATCACAATGTTATTTATTAATGCAATTTTTTTTATTTATTCTTTAAGAGTGATGTTATATTTTTTGAGCATCCTGTAAAGCGTCGAACGGTCGATCTTCAATATTTCAGCGGCTTTTCCCTTGTGCCAGCCGGTCGATTTAAGGATGTCGATGATGTGCTGGCGCTCGATTTGTTCTAACGACGCGTCGGAGATATCCAAAACGTTCGTCTTAAGCGCGGGATCATTCGCCGCGCCAGGAGATGTTTCCTTCGCGGCCTCGGCGGCGGCGCTGAAAAATTCGCTTTTATCGAAGTGATTGGCGTTGATCTCGTTTCCCTTGGCAAGTATCATCGCCCGTTCGATCATATTCGAAAGTTCCCTGACGTTGCCTGGAAACGAATAATTCAGGATAAAATTTTTCATGTCGTCGCTTATTTTTACGACGCTTTTTTTGAATTCGGCGTTGAATTCGCGGATGAAATGCTCCGCGATCGGAAGGATATCGTCGCGCCTTTCGCGAAGCGGCGGGATCTTGATCGGGAAAACGTTAAGCCTGTAGTAAAGATCTTCGCGGAATGCGCCTTCGTTTATCATTTTCTGAAGGTTCTGATTGGTGGCGGCGACTATCCTGACGTCGACCGTGATCGATTTGTTGCAGCCTATCTTTTCGAACTGCCTTTCCTGCAGCACCCTTAGAAGCTTCGACTGAAGGTTGAGGTTCATATCGCCTATCTCGTCGAGAAAGATCGTGCCGTTGTCGGCGAGCTCGAACTTTCCGATCTTATCCGCCGTAGCGCCGGTGAAAGCGCCCTTTTTGTGGCCGAACAGTTCCGATTCGAGAAGCGTGTCGGGTATCGCAGCGCAGTTTATTTTCACGAACGGTTTTTTCGCCCTGTCGCTGCTGTCGTGTATGAGCCGCGCGACGAGTTCCTTGCCGGTGCCGGATTCTCCGGTTATCAATACCGTGGTCTTCGAGCCGGCAACGCTGGTTATCATTTCAAAAACGCCTTTGATGGCGGCGCTGGCCCCGATGAAGTTGACCTCATCCGAAACTGCTTTCAGCGCGGCGTTTTCTTCGACCAGGCGGGTGTGTTCGAGCGCTTTTTTTATGAGGAGTTTGAGCTCGTCGGGCTCGAACGGCTTTAATATATAGTCGAAAGCGCCTTCTTTCATGGCCTCCACCGCGTTCTGAACGCTCGCGTAGGCCGTCATCATGATAAGGGGCAGCTGGCCGTCGATCTTTTTGAGCTCGCTCAGGAAATGGATGCCGTCCATTTGAGGCATTTTAAGGTCGGAAATTATTATGTCGGGCCTCGGCTCCTGCTGGCTGCCGCCGAAATAAGCGCCGTTGAGCTTCGCGAGCGCGCCGGCGGGGTCGGTGAAGTAGACGACGTCGTGGCCGTCTTCTTCCAGACAGAATTTTAACACTTTGCACATATTTTCTTCGTCGTCGATTATATATATCAGAGACATGTCATACCCCTTTCATCGGTAAATAAAGGGCAACTTTCGTGCCAATATTTTCGGCGGATTTTATTTCGATCTTTCCCCCGTGCTTTTCCAAAATTTGAAACGCGACGGCGAGCCCCAGTCCGGTTCCTTTTTTCTTGGTAGTGAAAAACGGCTGTACGCCGTTTTTCAGCTGGCTTTCGCCTATTCCCGAGCCGTTGTCCTCGACCGTGATAATCATCCAGTTTCCCGAAGGCTTCTGATCGCCGGCCTCCGCGACGGCGCCTGAAACGGCCTCCGCGCTCAGAGTTATAACGCCATCCTGCTTTCGGGCGTCAATGGCGTCCACGGCGTTGAAGGTGATGTTGATAAGCGCACGCAGGATCTGATCGTAGTCGAGTTTTATCTTCAGTTCGTTTTCGCCAGCCGCATATTTTTTCTGTATACCGATATTTTTATTCTCGCTTCTGGCGTACATCGAGATCCTGTCGTAGACCTCGTCAATAAGCTCGCCCACAGATACTTCCAATGGCATCAGTTCCTTGTTTTTTGTGAAATCGAGCAGTTCGGAAACGAAGGTGTTGAGCCTGTCTATTTCCTTGTTTATGAAAACGGCCAGATCTTTTAATTTAGGCTTTTCGCCAAGGGCGTTCTCGAGCGTCGATGCCGCCACTTTCATTATTCCCAGAGGGTTTTTAACTTCGTGCGCGACGTTCGCGGCGAGATGGCCCAGAGCCGCCAGTTTTTCTTTTTTCGCAAGTTCGTTCTGAGTGTTCTTGAGCTCAGTTATGGTTTTTTCGAGCATGGCGTTGGAGCTGACCAGGTTATTATAGATCTTCGCGTTGCTGAACGCGACCTGCGCCTGGCTTAAAACGGTTGTGATAAGCTGTATGTCGTCGTCGTTATATTCGTCTTTCATGTACTTGTAGCCGAGAAAGTAAAAACCGAGTATTATGTTTTCATGATATACCGGGAATATAATCGATATTTTGCTCTGCGCCAGAAAATTCGAAAATTCGAGCGATACCCTGTCGCTGGAAAGATAGTTGACGAAAAGCGGCTCGAATTTCTGAATGTTGCTATTGATCGGATAAATCTGGCGGAAGTAGGAGATCACGTCGTCGATCTTTGCCGGCGGCGTTACGTTTTTTTCGCCCGCAAGGGCCTCTATTCCGGCCGTGGGAAGTGAAAGGTTGTAAAACATGACGGCGTTCAATTTAAAAGTTTCGGCGAAGGTCGCCGCGACCAGCCGTATTATATCCTGGAACTGTACGAGTGACGATATTTTCTGCGAGAAATTCTCGACTATCTGCTTATAATTGAATGCGATCTTGAAGATGTGCGAATCGATGAAATTTCTTATATAATCGACTATAGGCCTGAATATGATCGCGAATAGTATGAAAAAAAGCGCCATGTAATAGATGGCGTAAATGTTGTCGATGATCTGGAAATAATTGAACAGGTAGACGGTCGCGGTAATATAAGAAAAAATGAATACGAACAGGAAGAGCGAATAGATCGTCGATTTTTTAAGAATATAGAATATATTGGCTATCCTGACCTTCAAAAGGGCGCTCGCGATGAACGAAACTATTATCAGCGGAGAGATCAGTTTAAGTTTTTCAACGCCTGAAATGAAAGTGAAGTCGATGAACGACAGAAGCGCGTAGTTTATAATGAAGCCTGAATATATAAGCACGTACTGCATTTTCTGATAGAAGCGGTCGATGTTTCCGCCGCGGATGGAAGTGTTTATCCATAGCGCGATAAGAAGCGCTATCGCGAGTGACACGTATATGTACTGGATGTCGATCGTATCGAACTTATGGAACGCCGCGGCGAAAAGAAAAGCCGTGAAATAGTATCCGAAAAAGCGTCGCCAGGAGATCCTGACCCCGGAAAAGCTGTCGATAAAGTGAAGGTAGAGCGGAGGCAGTATCCAGGTCGATATATCGCTGAAATAGGCCAGGCTTTCGCTCTCTATTATTTTCTGCCAGTACAGCATGTTGAAAAGGTCTTTGATGAACGGCGAGAGAATTATCAGTATGAAAAGCCTGTTGATTACCAGGTTCGGCTCACGCAAAAAAACATAAGTGCCGAACGAGTAGGAAATGATGAAGGCTATGAACGGTATTATATTTTCAAATATGAACATGGTTTAATTTTCACGCGGGTCGAGCGCGTCCCTTAAAATGTCGCCGAAGATGTTGAATGAAACTATCAGCAGAAGAAGGAAAAACGACGGGAACAGAACCACCCAGGGCGCGTTGAAATCGTGAACGCCGGAGTATATCATCTGGCCGATCGTCGGCACGGACGCGTCGGGGCCCAGCCCCAGGAATGTCAACGACGATTCGCTCATTATGGTCGCGGCGATACCTGAAGTGAAAGACACGATTATGGTCGAAGAGCAGTTGGGAAGTATATGAGTGAACAGTATTCGCATGTCTCCGGCGCCATAGGAGCGGGCAGCCTCGATGTATGGAAGGTTGACCAGCTGTATGGCGGCGCTTCTTATGAGCCGCGCGATCGGCGCCCAGCTCACCAGAAATAGCGATATGACTATGGTCGTATAACCCTGGCCTATCGAAATGGAAATGGCTATCGCCAGCAGCAGCGACGGAAAGGCGAGCGTGGAGTCGATGAGGCGCGAGATCAGGTTATCGACGAAACCGCCGTAATAGGCCGCCATTATCCCCAGGACCACGCCGATTATCAGCGCCACGGTCCTGGCGGCGAAACCGATATAAAGCGATATTTTAATGCCGATGAGGGTGCGCGAAAAAACGTCGCGGCCGAGCCTGTCGGTGCCCGCGAAATTGACCAGGTCCGGCGCCGCGAGTATCTTCGAGCGGTTGCTCACGTCGACTTTGTGCGGAATGACGAAATCGGATAACACGGCGCATAAAAAAAGCGATATGATTATTACGAACCAGAAAAGTCCTTCGGGTTTCGCGATGATAGTTTTTAAAGTTGCTGAAATA
>Ga0154467_1208_pt1 | contig 17372 bp, 12 predicted proteins | sample RifGroC2_FD_105660 | JGI IMG/M metagenome (GOLD analysis project Ga0154467, IMG submission 105660) | Candidatus Wallbacteria bacterium GWC2_49_35 | reverse complement strand
AAGTAGGTTATTGCCAGGTCTATCGAAACCCCGGAGCTCACGCTCCGGGGTTTCGTCTATTTATAACGGTGAAAAAAATGCGTAATTTTTTCGGCCCGTTATTAATTATTAAAAATAGTTCGTAAATATTCAATTTTCATAATATTATTTAGTTTTAAAAGGGAGTTGGTCTTTTTGTCTAATATTATCAAACTCAATAAGGGCGTTAATAAAGGCCCGCATAAAGGCGGTGCCGATAATGGTTCGCCGAAAGCGAAAATTGAATTCACGCGCGAGGAATATAACAGCCTCGCCGAGCTTCTGATTCTTGGTGAAATGGTTATTAATTCAAGGCGCGACGAAAGCGAGATCGATCATAAGTATATCGATGTTCAGCAAAAGGTATTCTCGCACGCTAAAGAGGCGGGGGCCGGCGACATGATCGAATTCAACGCCTCCGAAAACCTCGGCAGGCCGACCGCGCTGTTGCTCGAAGAGGTCGTCTGGCCTCTTATCGATGATTATGATGATATGACCTTGTGGGATGAATTGTCGATACGCCTCGCCGAGCGCGACGCGATCGCGAAGTACGGCCGAGAAAAGATCATGCTGCTTCCGGACGCTGAACTGGCGAAGATCCAGGAGCCTCTTATCGACAAATATTATGATGAGTTTATCGATAACGGCCTGAACAATGTCCTGGTAAGAGGAATAGTATAGGCCGACGCTCATAATTATTTAACCAGCGTTTATTTATTGCGATATAAAGTATTATTTGTTTTCGAGTATTTCGTCACGACGGGTGTTTTCTTTGAAAACTTCCGTCACATAGCGGAATGGCTGTCACTTTCTTCGTTGTGGTGTTCTTCCTCGTTGTCTTCATCGTCGATAGATCTTCTTTCGCGGCCCTTTCCGATTGCAAGCGGCTGACGCGCAGCATCACGGTATAGATGTTTTTGATCGTTTTAAACGGAGTGGCTGCCTTTAAATTTCCTGGTGAAAGTATCATTGCGAAAGCTAACTAAATAATAAAAATTAAAAAATATGATTCAAAAATTGACAACGCTAATTATTTTTAGTAAAATTTAACTACTTATAAATATATATGTCATTTTTAATAATCATTACTTGAAAAATATTTTATAATACAATTAATTTTGGAGGTAGTTTTTATGAGAAAACTGAAAGTCCTTGTTTTAATAGCCGTTTTATTAACATTCACGATGGCCATTGCAGGCGTATCAACAGCGGCGGACGCGCCGAAACCTACTGCCGATCAGATCTTAAAGGCGCTTTTGAACGAATATAAGGTCACTTTTTTCAAGCACCGCCTTACAGCTATCGTATTGAAAGACAAGAATACCCAGGTTGAAATGGCTCAAAAACTCGCTGCCACGCCCGAAGGCGACTTCGGCACCAGAGAAGTCTCGGTCGTCAGAGACTACCTCAGAAGTATATCGACTTTTAAAAACGTCGACACTAACCAGTACCTTGGCGAAAAGATGCCGCTTCTAGTCAAAGGCCTTTTCGGCCGCATCAACGATATATACACCCAGAAACTCGAAGACCTGAGCGAAAAAATATCAACGCTGACCGTGATTTCAATTTTAAAGAACGACACTAAAACCATAGATGAACTCAATAATTACTTCAAAAGACAGACGGGCATTTCAGGCGCTTCGTTCGCGGTTCTCATGGGCCAGATCAATACCGCCGTTAAATTCCAGCTTAATTCTAAGCAGAATATCGCCAGCGATTATAATAAAAACCTTGTAAAAAACTTCGATGCGTTCTCGTCGGCTTTCAAAAAAGTGAGCCTGCAGAGCTTCGACGCTAAAAATATTGAAAAAATCAAAAAATACACGCACAAGAAAATCTGGAAGATCGTTTCCGCCGCCATACTCGAAGAAATAGCCGACCTTCCCTCCGACATCGAGCGCTTCGGAAAGATCGACGTAAATAAAGCCTCAGAGGCCGATCTTGTAAACATCCCCGGCGTTTCGAAAGATATGGCCGCTAAAATAATTAATTTCAGAAATGAACGCGGCGGCGTCATTACATCGGTGCACGAACTCGACTCTATCAAAGGCATCGGTGCTAAAACTGTCCGCAAGCTCAAATCGGCCCTTTTCGCAAAAGATTTTGTTATGCCCGAAAAAGAATGGACCGTAATGTGCTTCATAAACGGCGATAACAACCTTGAAATGGCTTCGCTTCTCGGCATCAACGTAATGGAGCGCGTCGGCTCGACCGAAAATATGAACGTCGTCGTGCAGATCGACAGAATAGGTGTCAACGAGTTCGGAAGCCCCGAAGAAGCGCAGTCGAACGCGATGCTCGACGGCAACTGGTCGACCTGCCGCCGCTACTTCGTACAGAAAGACAGCAGGCTGTTCGAACTCAATTCGATACTGCTCGAAAAAATGGGCGAGGTCGATATGGGTTCCCATAAAAATTTCGTCGAATTCTGTAAATCTACCATAACCCGCTTCCCCGCCAAACATTACATGGTGCTTATCTCGAACCACGGCTCCGAATTCGGTATCGGCGGAATTTCCTTCGACGATCAGTCGAAGAACCACATGAGCACTATCCATATAGGCCAAGCTCTTTCCGAGGTCCGCGACTTCATTAAGAACCAGAACGGAAACGATCTCATTGACCTGATGGTTTTCGACTGCTGCCTGCTTTCGAAGATGGAGGTCGTTAAAGAGATCGCCGAATACGTCCATGGCGTTTACGCCTGCGAAAACGTCCAGATCAACTGGTACGCTTACGACACGTTCCTGCGCACGCTGACTTCGAAACCGGACATGAAGGGAAACGAACTCGCGTTCAGTTATCTCAAAGCGTACGTCGATTACATGCGCGGCTGGGTTAAGCAGCGCGGTCTGGCCGATAAAATGGTTCTTACCTCGACCGCCTTCGACATGAGCAAATTCAAAGATTTCGACGAGGCATTCATAAAATTCGCCGCTAAATTGAACGAATACGTCGACGCGAGCCCTGAAGCCGTCGAAAAAGCGCTTAAAACAATGAAAAACCTTAGCGATGTATCGGTGTTCGATCTAATCGATTTCGTAAAAAAAGTAAAGGCCGAAGCGAAAGGCAATAAAGAAATGGTCAGGGCCTGCGACGAGCTGCTTAAAACCTATGGCGCGCCCGTTAAAAAACTCGACCATAAAGAATTCCACTACTCCGCTTTCAACTCGTCGAGCTTCGTAATGGGCGAGGCGCACAACTATATCGAAGAAACCGGAAACGGCCTTTCGATAGGCATATTCACCAAACCCACATGGCTCACCATCGGCGCCGCCAAGCCCGACTGGGGCCTCAACGAAACCAACGTTATGAACTTTTTGAACAAGTTTAAAACCGGCGATTACCCGAACCTCAAATTAAGCCAGGAAAGTGAATGGGACGAGTTCCTGATAAAGATGATAGACAGGGCTAATTAATTCATAATTGAATATGAATTTAATTCGTAACTTTAATAAAAATACCATATAAGAATCCATAAATAAATCAGGGGCCGTTCAGATTAAAATCCAGGACGGCCCCTTTTTTAAATTGCTTTTTTGGCTTGATTTAGTTATAGTAAGCGAAATTAGTTAGTTTACATCAGGAAGGCCGGCAATAATTTTTCGGAGCGAAGCCTCCGCAGACGCCGTAGGCGCCGAGACAGAGCGCTTTGCCATCCGTGGCGCGCTCTGCACTAGTGCTTCCTTGCCCGTCGGACCGCGAGCGGAGAAAAGATTATTGCCAGACAGCAAAATTAATTTATGTCTTTTACTATAGTTAACGATAAGATTTATTATTCCTGATTAGAGCGAAGGATATTTTTAAATTACCGTCAGCACGGCTTTTATGTAAAGAGGGATAGCGTTTTCCTGCGGGTTGCCTTCGGCGAGGTTTTTAGATGATTTAAGCACGCAGGTCCTGAGCTGCTTGAAGATGAGTTCACCTAAAAATATGGAGGAACGCGCCGGGGACCCTATGTATCCGGCTTCGGCGCCCATACTTTTGAACGTGAAGTTAAGTTTGAGGAATTCGGCCGCCGGGTTCGCTAGAAAAGGCGGCAGGGATGAGAGGGTATCGCTTTTGACGACGCGCGGCAGCAGGTACATCATAAGTGATGTTTCCTTGATATCGGCGTGGATCTCCTTTTTGAAATCGATATCAGAATAACTTTTATAGATCTCGTCCTGTTTCTCTTCAGAATTTTTTTTGGATTTGATGTACTTTTCGAGCGCGGCGTTATATTCGCCGGAGTAATAATATGCAGACAGCGGCTCGACGATCCTTACGCCGGGGCATTTCGCCTCGCAGGCTGCGATCGCGGCGATAACGCTTTTTACGAATTTAAGCTCGAAGTGGTGTGTTATGACGACGATCTTTTTAAACCCGATCGCGGCGTACTGGACGAGCACTTCGGCGAGATAGGCCGTAAATGATTCGGGTTTGAGCTGCGGGGTCAGGCCAATGCCGTCTGATATCGCCGCGGGCGCGTAAGTGAACGCCGGCGCCTCTACGCCGCAATGTTCGTATTTTTCTATCTTCATAGTTTCGCAGACGCTTTCAGCCAGATAGCGGGCGATGACGATATCGGTCGTCACGGGAAGGTGAGGCCCGTGCTGCTCGAAAGGGCCTACGGGCAGGATAAGATGGCATTTATTGAAGTCGAGCGCGGAAAGCTCTTCATGGGTTAAATATTCGAATTTCAATATATATCACCGTAAAACGCGATCATTTTATTTGACCCGTCCCTTTCCGGTATCGCTCATCAGGTAAAGGTCTTCAGGGTACGGGGCGAAATAGGTCTGTGAATCGAGGTACTCGTTTTCGAAGCGCGCGATCATCGATTTGACAAGGCTGACCGGAATGCACAGCGGCCCTTTTTCGAGCCTGTATTTTTCGAGCGTATCTAAAAAGAAGGCTTTTTCCTTAGCGGTGAGTTTATCCGAGAAATAGCCGAAAGCGTGCATTAAAGCGTTGACGTTCGACGCGTAGGAAGGCGCCTTGGCGAACGCTTTATAAAGAAGGGCCTCGTAATTTACGAAGACTTCGTCGACGGGCTTTGCGGAATGATTGGCGACAATCTTGCCCATTTCGCGCATTTTTGACTGGTTGTAGGTCATCAGCATGAGTTTGTTGTCTGCCTGGAATTTGACCAGCGCCTTCATCGAGGGGCGCGCGGATATCTGGCGGAAAGAGGCTATGGTGAAGAGTTTGGTCAGAAAATGCTCCCTGATCCTGAAATTTGTCAGCCGTAGTTCGTCCTCGAGAGCTATGTCTGGAAGTTTTTCCGCGACGGCCGCTCCGAAAAATCCGGGACCGCTGTCGATGCTGGCGACTTTTTCGGCGGCCGGATAAATCTTTACGCCTTTGATGCCGCATGAAGGAGAATATGCCTTCAATATCGCCCCGTCGACGAATTTAAGACTCTTGATGAATTTGTCCGTGAATCCGGTCATGTCCGCGGTGCAGTCGCGGCCTGAGGACGGCTGTATAAGCCGCGGCTTTTTATCGACTAAAACTATCCTTATCGGGTCGCGCGGAACGCCGAGACCTATCTCGCATTCGGGGCAGGTAGTGATGAAATTGACAAATGGCTTCAAACTGGAAACGAACTCGCTGTGTATGACGTCACCGTTATAGCGGCAGCGTTCGAATTCGATGCAGCGGCTTAAAATTACTTCGGGCACTGGAAATTTGCTCTTCATACTACCTCGCTTCTATTTAATAATAATTTATTTTGCTATTTTTATGTCTTTTATTTTGCTTTTTATATTTTTATTTTGAGCATCGGTTTCCTTTGCAGAAGATGGTTTCGGCTTGCCCGGCACTCCGGCTTCTGCTTCGGTTTTTGGCCCGGTTACGGTTTTCGTTCCGCTTTCGATTTTCAGAGGCTGCGTCATCGATTTTAGATGCCCGATGATGGCTTCGGCCTCCCTGTCGCCGAGACGTTCTGCGCCGTAGGCGGGCATGTCGCCGGCTGTCGTGCGGTAGCCGCTTCTGATGATCTTTTGGATCCCCGCCTCGTTTTTATTGTATTTCAGCCAGAATTCTTTTCCGGCTAGATTGCCGGCCATTTTTAAATGTGCGTGGTCGAAATGGCACGAATAGCAGCGGCGGTAAAATAGATTTTCGCCTGATTCGATCTTTACTTCCGCGGTTTTTGCCGCGGTTTCGACTTCGGAAGTTCCGCTCCGTTTTTTATCGAGCGCTACCTCGCCCGTGCCGCCCTTTTTAACTTTTTTTGCTTTTTTCGTCTTTATTTTTACTTCGCCGCTGGCCGAAACTTCATCCGTTTCAGAGCTTTCAAGAAGGGTTTCCGCGGTGCCGCCGGCGGCCTCTTCGTCTTCAAATTCATCGATCTCGCCGGGCTGTTCATCGGAGGCCCTGGCGTATTTTTTTCGTTCGGTCTCGATCTCCGCTGTTTTGAAGCGGGATTTCAGGCGGAGCCAGATCTCTTCTGTGCGGCTGAGCTTTTTGGCGGCCTGAATTTTGCCGGCGGGCCTGACGGCTTTCGTTTCGCGCGGGAGCTCCGGAATTAGTTCCGCCTCGACGCTTTCCGAAGGGCGCGGCATAAGGTTTATCTCGTGTGAATCAGTCGCGTCCTTGGCCGTGACTTTTCCGGCTGTCGCAGTTTGGACCTGCGGCAGAGTGTCTTCGGTTATTTTTAGTTCTTCGCCGGCAACGGCGCCGCGGGGCATCGAGATAAAAACGGCAACTGAAAGGCATATAATCGCAATTAATATTTTTATTCTATTCATTTTTACTTTACATATCCTATCTAAATGTAATTTTTAATTTGATATTACAAAGTTTCAATCACAAGGAACCGCCGCCATAATTATCCTATTTGAACTATTATTTGAGATCGTGAAAAGAAACGGGTTGTATATTATATTTTTTTAATATTTGGGTGAGGCGGGGGTCTTTCAGCGCGTTGAATTCTGCTTCGCGCGGCGCGAGAAGGCTCGACAATTTTTTCAATTCGTCGTCGCAGACGCCCGGATGGGTCATATATTCGCATACGGCGTCCGAACCGGCGTATCCGGATATTTCTTTTTCGAAGGTCTCCGCGCAGAGAGAGCCGACTGAATAAGTTCCCAAAAACGTCCGGGGATAGGATAGCGCGGTCGATGCGGCGTATGAATAAAAGCCACCGGTTTTAGCGAGACGGCCTTCGAAACAACGCGCGGCTTTTTCGGGCGGCACTCCCTGGCTCGTAAAAAGTTCGTCCGCCGAAATGTTTTCGGTGAGCCTGACCGCTTTGATCTTATGCTTTTCAAGGCCGCGGCTGACGATCTCAAATATCTGCGGCAGCATGTGGACGTGTTTGTGCGAGTCGGAGTGGGACGGGTAAAACCCCAGTTTATCGCGGAAAGCGCCGATCTGCGCCTCGAATTCGGCCGCTATATGCGACGAAGACAATTCGTTTCTTCCGGTTCTTTCAATCAGTTCGCCGAATTTTAAAAACGACCCGCCGGGTCCCGTGAGCGAGCTTACTTCGACGGCCGGCAAGACGGGACGCCCGCAGGTGAGGTTGAAGTGCAGCCCTATCGAAAACTTTCCGGCGTCCGCGCCCCTCAAAAAATCTTTCAGGAGCGAGGCCGAGCGGCCGCTGATAAGGTTTATCATCACGCTGGTGCTTTTAAGCGGCGTTCCTCGACCAAAAAGCTCTGCTATGGCGGCTGAAACCGCGTCCGTTATGCCGAAATCGTCGGCGTTGAAAATTATCTTCATATAAATCAGTTTATTATATTAGCATTTCATGTTTTTGTCAACCGTTTTTATTTCGCGCGTTTTTTGAACCGGCGAGGCGCTATGAGCGTATAATTCGCCGTCAATCGGTCCTGTTTATTTCGGCTTCGTACTGGCGGTAAATGTCAAGCAGCCTCATAAGCCTGTTGTTGATGGCGGATTTCGATATTTTCGGCTTCGCGAGTTTGGCCAGCTCGCTCAGCGAAAGGTGAGGGTTAGCCATTCTCAGGCGCGCCATTTCGACGAGCGCTGGAGTGAGTTTATGGGCGAAGTTCGATTTCAGAAGGCTTCTGATCATGGAGATCTGTTCGGCGGCTATATTGGCCGTGCGCTGGATGTTGGCGGTTTCAAAATTAACGCCCCGGTTGGTGTTGTTTTTGATCTCCTTTATTATCTTGATGTTCTCGAGCTCGAAATAACTGTCGGTCACGCCGAGGAATGCGAGCAGCCGCTCGAAATTCTCGAACGATTTCGAATACAGCAGTATAACGTCGCTGTTTTTAAGAATGTGCGTTTTTAGTTTGCAGTTGATATTCTTCGCGAGTATATTGCGGACGATATTGGCCATCAGCGGCTCTTTCATCCTGATCTCGAAGTGATAGTTCTTCAGCGGATTTTGAAAGTAAGCGCAGGTGACGACAATGCTTTTAATAAAAGCACTCTGGCAGCAAGGGTTTTCGAGGTGCGCCAGGATGTTTTCCGGCGGCGGCGACGCGGCGAATAGCTCCGTTCTGAGCGAGAGTTCCTTTAAAATTACGCCGAGTTTTTTCTCTTCGTCGATCACGCACTGAAAGTAGTCTCCGCCGGAGAGGTTGTCGCGCACCTTGTAGATGTAGGCGAAAGATATGTCCGCGAGTTTTTTCAGGAGGCGTCCGACCTTGCCCACGTAGCCCATCGAGGGCAGCCTCAGAACGAGCGTGACGGATCCGCCTTCGCTGACGATCGATGCGCTGTTCTTTAATATGTTATATAAAAAGACTTGCTGACAGCAGGTTTTTTTTATCGGCTGCTTGATGAGTTCGTCCTTTATTTTCGAAGAGAAACTAATGCAGTCCGGCACCGGCGGTTACGCTCCCGTCATGAGATTATTTTGGCGATATCCGAAACGTGCCCGGGATTCATTTTCTTGAACAGGGAATCTATGAAGATCTGAGAGCTGTTATGGCCCTGCCGTTTCAGTCGTTCGTTCATGATCGCCACTTCGATGATGATGGAGATGTTGCGGCCTTCCTGTACCGGCACGGTTATTTTTCTGAGTTTAATGCCCATTACGTCGAGCCGGTCGAGGCTCAGGCCGAGCCTGTCGAAATGGTGTTTGTGCTGCTCGCTCGAAGGTATCAGGTCGATGACGATATCGACCTCTTTTTCCTGTATGGTGGCCGCTGAGCCGAAAAGTGCCTGAACGTCGATGATGCCGAGTCCGCGGACCTCGATGTGGTATTTCAGCAGCGGGTCGGAATAGCCGTAAATATCTTTTCCGATGCGCCTGAGCGTGACCACGTCGTCGCATACCAGGCAGTGGCCGCGCCTGACGAGTTCCAGCGCCGTTTCGCTCTTTCCGGTGCCCGACTCGCCCCTTATCAGCACGCCCATGTTGTAAATTTCAAGCAGCGTTCCGTGCATGATTTTTTTGGGCGCGAATTTGGTCTCGAGATAATTTGAAAGCGATACCAGAAAGCGGTTGCAGTGGTCGTCGGTGTAAAGGACGGGTATGGAAAAACTGTCGGCGACGCTGATCAGATCGTCGAAACGCTTGACGGAATCGGTTAATATTATGCACGGCACGTGATATAGAAAAAGTTCGTGAAGGCGCATGAAGCGAAGATCGTAGGAAATATTTTCCAGATAGCTGATCTCGTTTTTGCCGAAGATCATTATGCGGTCGAAAGTGAGGTTTTTGTAATAGCCGGCGAGTTCGAGACCGGGTTTGGTGACCTCGGCGGAAACTATCGTGCCGTCAAGGTGCTGACCGCCCGATACGACCGTAAGTTTCAGGTCCTCGGCGAGAGTTTTTATGCTGATCTCGTCCCTGGTTTCCTGTTTTGATTCGTTTTTTTTGTTCGTCATCTGAGTGTAACCGTCCCGGTATTAATTAAAGCGGGTGCCGCCCCGAGGGCCGAACCGCCTCCCTGAATTTTTTATTTGCGGGCGGGCGGGCGGCCTTCACTTTCAGTTTTGGATGCCCCGCCTTTGCTTTCAGTTTCGGGCACCTCGCTGAAGTGTGTGGCCATGTTGCGGCCGTTCTCCTTCGAGTGGTACATCGCCGAATCGGCCTTTAAAATCAGGTCTTTCTTTTCCGTTGAATTTATAGGATAGGTCGATATTCCCAGGCTCAAGGTGATCTTGAGCGATTTTCCGTTCGGCCCCGCAAGCTCGGCGTTTTCGACCGCGATGCGTATGCGTTCGGCCATCCGCTTGGCGTCCTCTAATCCTGTCTGGGGCGCGATTATAGCGAATTCCTCGCCGCCGTAACGGCAGGCAATGTCGACCTCGTTGCGGATGGTTTCGCGGATTATGTCGGCCACCTTGATCAATACCATGTCGCCGACCTGATGGCCGTACGTGTCGTTGAATTTCTTGAAGTGGTCGATATCGGTCATTACGAGTGACAGCGGGGCGCTGTAACGCTTCGAGCGTTTGATCTCCTCGTCGAGCCTAATCTGGAAAAAGCGGTGTATATATAATCTGGTCATGCCGTCTGTTATCGAAAGTTCATACAGTCTGGCGTTTTCGATCGTCATGGCTGCCTGGGTGCAAAGCGAAGCCGCAAGGGCCTTGTCGTCGTCGTTGAAGCCCTCGCCGCCTTTTTTGTTGACGATGTTGATGACGCCGATGGCCTCGTCTTTGGTCTTCATGGGCACGCACATCATGTTGCGCGTCACATTGTCGGTGTTGTGCGTCGACTGCGTGCGCACGAAACTGCTGTCGCTCTGTATGTCGTTGGAAATTATCGTATTGCCGGTGCTGAACGCCTGGCCGGCCTTTCCTTCGCCGGGGGCGAATTTGACGCGCCGCTCGAACTTGCCCGGGTAGCCGACGGCCATTTCGCACGATATCAGGCATTCTTCGGCGTTATAGAGCATTATGGAGCCCTTTTCGGCGTTGAGCGCGTCTATCATCTTTGTGAGTATTATGGTAAGAAGCTGATCTTTGTTGTTCAAAAAGTTCATCGACTGCGACACTTCGTAAAGCGTTGTCACTTCGAACATTTTGCGCTTGAGGCTTTCGTTGTACCTGTCGAGCTTGTCGCCCATTTTATTGAACGCCGTGGCCAGCTCGCCTATCTCGTCGGAGCGCTCGATATTCACTTTCTGCTTGAAATCGCCTTCGGAGGTGATATGCGCGATCTTCGCGAATTCTTTAAGGGGCGCGGCTATGTTCGACGAGAGCAGATAACCGGACATGGTCGCCAGCAGAAGCGATATCGCCATTATTATATAAAGGTTGTTGATGACGTACATGCTCGCCATCGCGAACAGCTCGCGCGGGACGATTACGCACATATAGCCGCGGAAACTTTTGTCCTGGTCGAGTATTTTCGAGTACACGTTCATGGTGTGCTCGCTCAGAAATTTTTCGGAAGTTCTGTATGACGTTTCTTTTTCAAGGGCGGCGACGGCCTCGGGGCTTATTTTAACGCCGGTAGTGCGTTTGCCGGCCGGGTCGAACCGCGTGGAAAGTACCGCTATATTTTCGTCGTAAATGGTGACGTCAATGTTGGTTATGTCTTTTATCGCGTCTATGGAATCGTTTGGGATAGGCACGCAGACCGAGATGATAAAACTGGATGACGAGCGGAGGTTTTCGAGAGTCTTTATGACGCATCTGAAATAAGCCTTCTGTTCGCCTGCGAAAACGATGGACGAATGGTTGCGGCCGCGCGCAACTCTTCCGAGTATCTCGGCGGAGGGCGTCAGCGCCGGGCTGAACTTGGTCTTATGGACGCTGGTGAAAACCTCGTATGAATCGGCGCCGTGCGAATCGTTCGGAGCGGCCGCAGCGGAATTTTTGCGCGAATATACGTCGATGAAACTGTAGTTCAGTTTGGATTCCCAGTTCTTAATAACAGCCGTGATCTCGCCGGCTTCGCCTTTTTCAAGCGCGGAACGGAATTTTTCGGTTTCGGCGAGAAGGTTCAGCTGAAGCTGTATCGTATTCAGCGAGCGGTAAAAAAAGCGGTTGACGATCTTCGTTGTAAAAGCGAGCTGGCCGTCTATTTCCCTTTCGGAACGCTCGGCCAGATCGGAAGAGACCAGATAGACCGAAAGCAGCATGGGTATTATCAGTACCACGGCGAAGTTAAGTATTATTTTATGGGAAAGCTTAAGGTTCATTTTACGCCCGTCCTTATGATACGCCCTTCGATCACGGGCCTGAGTATTTTATCTTCGCGTATGAAACGCATCGAGGTTTCGCGAAGATTATCGAAGCATTCTATTATCGCGCAGTTTTTCAGCTGCGGATAACCGCCCTGGCCCGACGATAAAAAACTGTTGGTGGCCACGCGGTAATTTCTGTTCAATTCGATCTCACGGCTGGCTATGGTAAAATTAGTTATCACGCTCGAAGTTTTGTCGGGAGACTGAGCCAGGTTCGGATCGTATGAATACGCGCCGCCTGCGATCTGCAAAAGCCCGCGTTCCCGCCGGCAGGTCGTGTCGATAACGTCGTGGAGGACATGGCCCGGCACTTCGATGAGCACGATGTCGTTGTCGAAAGGCAGGGCGTTGTAAAAATCGCCGACGGTAACGTCGCCCGCGTCTATATCGGCCCTGAAGGAACCCGCGTTTTGCAGCGCGATCTCGGCGGAGGCCGCTCTGAGCATGTAATCGGCTATCAAATTTCCGAAATTGGTTTCTTCGTTGAAAGGCCTTTTCAGGTCGACTTCGGCCTCGCCGATCACCTGGTTCATTATAGCGTCGAGCTTGCGCAGATAATCGGCTATGACCCTGGCGCAGTCGCCGTCCGGCTCCACCTGGTTGACCACGACCGGCACGACCTCGGCGCAAAAGTCGAAGGGTTTATAGGTTTCGCTGTCGAAAAGGATCTCTATTTTAGTGAGCTGCGCCCCCTTCGCGAATCCGTTAAGGGCCACCAGCGTGGTTTCACCGGCTTTTCTGACGCCGGTCATCTGATTGGTGAAATCGAGCCCGACGACCATGTTTATTCCGCTTTTGACCAGAAGGTCGAGAAGCGCTTTGTCTTTTTCGTAGTCGAGCTGGGTGAGCGCGACGGTGAAGTCTGCGCCGCTTTCGGCGGCCTTTTTCTTGAACAGCTCTATCGTTTCGGTTTCGCCCTTCATGGCGATTTCAGAAACGTTTTTGATGGTCGAGTCGGTGAGTGTTTCCGGAGGAGTTATTCCGAGGACGGCTATTTTGAATCCGTCGTTATTGACATCGAAGACCGCCTCGTCCCTGAATTCGCCGAATGGTTCGCCGTTCTTTTTATTTCGAACGTTAGCTGCGAGGATCGGAAAATTGGCTTCCGCCGCGCGCGCCTTTAAAACTTCGAAGCCGTAGTCGAACTCGCGGTTGCCGAGCAGCATCGCGGAAACTCCCATTAAATTCATCGTATCGACGACTGCGCGGCACTGCGAATAATAACTGTGGGCGGTACCGGGGAAGTCGTCGCCGCAGTCGAGCAGATAAAACGCGGACCTGTTTTTTTGCGCTTTTTTTCTCAGCTCCGATATTTTAGAGATCAAAAAAGGCATACCGCCGACCATCATTCCGCGGTAAGGTTCACCGCTGGCTTTATAGGAAACTATATTTCCCTGAAGTATGCCGCTTACGACGAAAGTGACCTTCGTCGTCTTCGCTATATCTATGAACGAATACGAGATTATGAAAAGCATGACGAACACAAAATAAAAAATAGATTTGAGTAACTTTTTCATGGCAGTAATGATTATATTAAAAATGCGCGGGTTTGTCAATAATTAAAAATAGCCGCGGTTTAAAATAACTATTGACTAAAAAAGACAATAATGTTAAGATAATATGCTGATTTTAACGTCAGGCGAAGCGCCGGCGTCGGCCGAAAAGCCGTCTTCGCCTTTTATCTGGATCAATTATGAAAAAAACGCGAAACATAGTAACATATGGCGCCAATAATGCCCGATCTGTAAACAGGTTCAGGGCTCCGTATGCGCTTGCGCTTCTGTGCGCGCTTCTATTGGTGTTTTCGCCTGGATGCACGGGGTCGAAATTGCCCGATGACGGAGCTTCTTCGAGTCTGGCCATGAAAGCGGCCGACTCGGGTCTCATAAAAAAGGAATTTATAGAATCAAAGCTGATAACGGCTCTCGAATCTAAAAGCCCCGAAAAAATAAAGGCGCTTTTCGACCGCTCTCTGGTACGGGCGGCCCATTGGAAAAGCCTTATAGACCTTGCTTGCTCGCTTAACGAGAGCCGCGTCGAGGCAGGCGGCCTGCAGGCTTCGACGTATCAGGCGTCTGACGGCGGCATGATAAGCGACATTTCTTTCGATTATAAACTCTACGGTTTTACGGGCCTCGAATACGACCTTTTTGTAAAGGAAGGCCGGATGGTGTTCAGCCTTAAAACATCCGACGGCGGCGGAGAAACTTCGCAGAAAATAATATCCGACGAATTCGCCGGCCATTATCATCTGAAAGGGCGTGTCATAAACGAAAAATTGAATCCGGTCCGCGGCGCCGCGGTCACGCTCGAAACCGAAAAGCATAATTTTTCCTGCACCACCGACGATAACGGCGAATTCAGCCTCGAATTCATCGACGCCGGAACTTTTACCGTCAGATTCGATAAAACCGGTTATAAACCTTCCGAAAAAAAAATAGCGGACATAAAAAAAGGCGAATATTCTCGGGCCGCCGACATGACGCTGGAACGCCTGTCCTCCGCGTCGCCGGGGATCTCGCCTGACGAAGACATCGACGCCGGCGGAAACGAACTGCAATGCATCCTGATGCCGGGCAGCGAAACGCGCAACAACAGGCTTGCGGCCGCCGCTTCGAACAAGTCTGTCAAGCTGAGCTGGCCCGACCTCAAATTGAGCGCTCAAAAACAATATTCATACAAAATCTTTCGCAGGAGTCCGTCCGACGAAAATTTCAAATTGATATCCACCGCGGCAGACGCCGATAATTACACCGACGATGGTCTCGTGAACGCCTGCGTTTATATTTACAGGGTCGAGGCGTTCGTTTCCGACGGCCCCTCTCAGGCGGCCGCGATCGTGTTCGGGCCCGTGGCGGCCGTTCCGGCTTCGCTTAAACTTGCCGTCGAATTCGAGGATATATTTTCCGGATCACTTAAATGGGCCGGAGTTAAGCCGCGCGTGATCGCAGCCAAGCCGTTTTCGGGCGGCCGCTATATCTCTTTCGATCCCTTCGAAACGTTCTCGCTGTCGTTCCTGACGCCCCGTAAAATTAAAAACGGTTACTACAAGGCTTTTTTATATGTGCAGCGCGCCAGGTCCGATTCGGCCCTCAAGATCGAAATAAAGCAGTTCGGCGATCCCGAAGAGAGCAAGTCCTTCTACCGCGGCGAGGTCAGCCTGAAAACTACCGGCCCGAAAGCGAAACGCGATGTCATCGAGCTGGGCGAAATGCTCATAGAGCCTAAAAACTGGAAAAACGAACCCATAAGCGAAGACCACTGCGAGATGTCGATAAAGATAAGCAGGACCGAAGATCCCGCAAACGATTCAGGGAGCGCCGAAAAAAGCGTCGGCGAAAACCGTGTGGCGCTCGACGTTATCGAGTTCGTCAAGATAGACTGACAAGCCGCGGCCAAAAATTCAGGGTGATTTGTTAATGTATGAAATATCAGCGAAATTCTCCATTTCATCGGCGCATTTTTTATCCGATTACGAGGGTAAATGCCGGAGCCTTCACGGCCACAACTGGAAGATCACCGTGTATCTCGAGGGCGCAGAACTCGACAACCTCGGAATGCTCGTCGATTTTAACGTCCTTAAAAAATATTTCAAGATCATCGAGGGCGAACTCGACCACCGCAGCCTTAACGAACACGAATATTTCAGCCGGAAAAATCCGACCGCCGAAAATATCAGCGAATATATATTCAACCGGATGGCGGCTCTTCTTGAGGCCGACAATATCGACAGCGCAGAGGTCAGTAAAGTTTCGGTTTATGAAACCGAAAACTGCGAAGCCGTTTATTACAAATAAAAAACAATTATGAATAATTACCAGTTATCTGAAAAATTCAGCGAAATGGGCGTGATGTGCGAGTATGCAGGCGGCAGCGTTTTCCGCGCCCGGGCGTTTTCGAAGGCGGCCGAGATTCTCGCGTCGCTCGAAACTGAATTATACGAGCAGGAAACCGGGTTCGAAATAGAGGGCATCGGACGCGGCGTTAAAGACATCATAATCGATTTTTTGACGGCCGGCAGATCCAAAGCGTATGATGAGCTCAAACAAAGCGTGCCCGAGGATATTTTTTCTATGCTCGCTATTTCCGGGATCGGTGTCAAAAAACTGAAGGCCCTTTGCGAAGCACTGGGCGTGCAAAGGCTCGACCAGCTTCTGGCGAAGGCTGAAAACGGCGAGGTGAGGCTCGTGAAGGGCTTCAGCGCCGCCGGCGAAGCGAACATAATCCAGGAAATAGCCAGGATCAAATCCGAGAGGCATTCGAAACTTTTTTTCGCCGCTGAAAGGCTTTTTGGCGAGATATCCCGTGAAATTAGCCGTCTGGAAGGAATAGCCGATATTTCTCCCGCGGGCGAATTTGCAAGAAAACTTCCCGTGGTCAATAAACTATCCTGCACGGTCGTTTACCGCTCGGAGATCAGCTGCGAAGAAATATCCGCCCGTATAATCGACGCGCTTAACATCGCGGGATGCGATATATTCGTTTGCGGCGATATCTCGCTGCTAAAGGTCCCCGGTTTTTATTCGGATTTCCCCGCCGAATTTTTCCTGGTAAGGCAGTGTGCGGCGTCGGAGAACATAAAAAAACTGCTCGCCTTTTCTTTTGAATATCTTGAACATGGAGCTAAGAAAGTGGGTCCGCCGGGCGGCATAACCGCGAAAAACGAAACCGAATATAAGCTGAGAGTGATATTGTTTCTGGCGGAGAATTTCGAGTTCATGGATTTCGTCAAAGTTTCGCCGGAGCATTCCGAGCTGGCCTGGAAAAACATGCAGCCCGAAAGTTTCCGGAACCTGAAATTGTTCACGACCGATAAGATCAAAGGCGTATTTCACGTTCATTCTAATTACTCCGACGGCGGCGACTCTCTTGAAACCATAGTTTTCAAGGCTAAAGAGATGGGCCTGTCATATATAGGTATAACCGACCATTCCAAAAGCTCCGCCTACGCGGGCGGTCTGAGTGCCGAAAGGCTTTTCCGGCAGTGCGCCGAGATAGAAGAGCTCAACGCTAAATACGCTCCTTTCAGAATTTTTAAAGGTATCGAGTGCGACATATTAAAGGACGGGACGCTCGACTTTCCTGACGAGGTCCTTAAAACTCTTGATTTCGTGATAATTTCGGTGCACTCGCACTTCAAGATGGCTCCGCCCGAGATGAGCGAGCGCATCCGCCGCGCGGTCTCGAACCCCTTCGTCACCATGCTCGGGCACATGACCGGGCGCCTTCTTACTAAAAGAAAAG
>Ga0154467_1200_pt1 | contig 19232 bp, 11 predicted proteins | sample RifGroC2_FD_105660 | JGI IMG/M metagenome (GOLD analysis project Ga0154467, IMG submission 105660) | Candidatus Wallbacteria bacterium GWC2_49_35 | reverse complement strand
TGAGTGGTGTAGTCGGTATCGTTTTTTTCTTCCGATTCTTTGAACTGCCTTATAGCTTCGTCAAATTGTCCGTTTCTGTATGACTCTTCGGCCTTGCGGCGGTTGATGCGCGATATTTTAAAGCGGGAATCCTCGTTGGACTGGTTAAGCGACCTGAATTTTTTCAACTCTTCCGTTTCGCAGTCGAGCTGAAAAATAAAGGGAGAGAAAGAATAATTAGAAAGGGAATATAGGAGGCCGTAGTCGCGCGTAACGTCATTTTTCAGCGCGGCGGCCCTCGTTTCGAGAAATTGCGGCGTGAAAAGGGCGTTCGTTATAGAATCGCGCTTGGCCTGGCTTTCGGCGGGTCCGGCGGAAGAAAGCATAGAAATACCCGATTTCTGGATATTGCCGACGAAAGCAGGTATCATCGCCGCTATCGACGATAATATGTCGGAACTCGAGGAACTGCTGACTGATCTGTATATCGATTGCTGTCTTTCTTTTATCTGCAGATACTCGTTTGATTCGTTTAAGTTAAAGTCGGCCATTTTTACGAACACCATATTTATTTATTTTTTTACGCCGCGCGCGGCTTATGGATTAGGCATCATCGCTTTGATCTGCTCGAAATTGCCGTCCAGGCAGGCTTCGAACATTTTCTCGCTTGTAAATGGCGTCAGATGCCCCTGCTCTGAAATATACGCTATGTACTTAGCGGATAATTTCTTGTCGATCTCGGTTATCTTGGATTTATTCGCGTCGATCTCAGCCTTGAATTTTCTCAGGTCGGCCAGCAGGCCGCGCCTTTTTATCTCGATCATGTTATAAAATATTTCAGCGATCACGGTCGCGTACAAAGGCATGAATACAAGCGATATGATCATGCTGACGAAGCTGAAAAAACTTCCTATTCCTGTCGAGAACAGGGTCGCTAATATGACGATGGTTATAAATAAAAACAAAAAAGTCGATCCGCCCGCAATAACTTTGATAAGAACGAACAATCCGCTTTCATGCCATAGTTTTTTGTCGGGATCGTTGTACAGAACGTCCGGGTGTATTAAACTCGAAACGGTATCGAAAAATTCAGGATTGGGATAATATGAATCAAGTTTGATATACTGCTCTTTAATCTCAGTGAATCTTTTTTCGACCTGCGCGTAATGCCCGGTCAGTTCGATGTAATCTTCCCGGTAATTTTTGATCGCGGACTCGACCAGTGAGCGTGTTTCGGTATATTTTCTGTTGCGCTCGATCTCTTTGACCAGTTCTTCGAGTTCGCCTGATATACGGATGCTTTGAGCGTAAACCGAGTCTGCGTCGAAAAATGTTCGATTGACGCTGATGTGCTCGACAAGCTTTTTATACTCGATTTTGATCGAAGCGACTCTGGCCGGAATGGTGAGATATTGTGTGTTATTGGAGATCATATCTAAAGCAAGATCGATCTTTTCGAAGAGCCTGGTAATATTGTTAAGGAGCTCGTCATACATGCTTTTGATCAATTTTTCAAGATCGTCTATATACGTGTTGAAGGCAATATCTCTAACGATCTGGATCGCAAATAATTTGTCGGACATTATGAGGTTTTTAAGCAACGAATTGGCCTGGACGACCAGGTCGCTGCGGAATGCCATCGCCGCGGAGCACTGCGCGAGCGCATATTTTGAAAAATTATAGCCGGTATCGGCGGCATAGGCCTGATAAATAGCCTGATAAGCCTCGCTGAGCATATCGGCATTTTTCGTATGCAGCGCGAACAGTTTCAGAAGCATGCCGGTAAAGACCATGCCGTGTATGAAAACGGGATTGTATTTATTATAAGCGTACTTGCTGGCGAGGCGGAAGTTTTCCATGGAACTTTTGAAATCGGCTTTTTCGAAAAAATAGATCAGGCCGAGCTGGTAATAAATGGTAAAATCGCCCTGATATTTGGCTACGGCGTCGCCGAAAAATTTTATGGCTTCGTCGAATTTACCGTTTTTGTAAGATTCTTCGGCTTTCCGCCTCAAATTTCTGATAGGTATTGCCTGAGGGTCCTCGTTCGCGCCGGTCCTTAATTTTTTAAGGTCTTCGGTTTCACACTCATACCTGAATACGTGATCGGCGAAGGCGTAATTAGAAACGGCGAAGATAGAATATATATTTTTGGAAAGTTTAGAGTTAAAATCGGCGATGGCTGAGTTGATGAGCTCCGGCCTGGCCATAAGGGAAAGCAGGTCTTTTTTTTTATTGAACAGCGCGAGTTCTTTGTTGATAGTTTCTTTGCCGCCCGGCGTGCTTTCCACCGCCCGCGGCGACAGGTCGCCGACAATTTCTATTTCGCTATCGGGTCTGTTGATTATGAGAGAAGCGGCGATGTGCACGGGACTCAGATGACCGCCCTGCATGCTCTGGGCCGCGCCGCTTATTATCTTTCGTATTTCTTTTATTTTCTGAAATTCGACGGAGTTTTCTAAGTTGAAATCTTGCATGGGTTTTCCTTGTGAAGGCTTATAATCAGGGCATTAGCGCTTTTATTTTTTCGAAACTGCCTTCGATGCCGGCGTCGAGCATTTGAGAAGCTGTGAACTTGGATACTTTGATATGCTCTATAACCATGTTCGAATATTTTTCGCGGAGATTTTTATCGTATTCATTGATGCGGTTTTTGTTGAGCTCTATCTCTCTTTCAAGGCGGGCGATCGAGTGCAGAAGACTTTTTCGCTTGTTTTCAACGTAGACATAATATATTTCGGCCAGTACGCTTCCGTAAATCGGTATGAAAAATAAATTAAGCACGACCAGGCAGATCAGGACCCACATGCGCTGCTCGAACTGCTCGCGCATGAAAAGGTAGGCTATGAATATGCCGGCCAGAACGAAGGTGAATGCGAAACAGCCGGAAATGAACTTTATCGCCACGAACATTTTGCCGTGTACCCAGCCGACGGTAGCGGGAATGACCTCTTCGGCGTCGGAATTTTTCTTTTTAACCGTGCGTTCGTGTTCGGCCACGGGATAGCTTTTATTTACTTCGGCCAGGCCGGCTTTCAGCGCCGCGTATTTTTCCTCTTTTTTAGTGTGCGCTTTGATCGATTCCTTGTATTCTTCGTTGAAGCGTTTTGCAAGCGTTTCGATAAGATCGCGGATCTCGAAATACGCTTTATTTTTTTTTACTTCTTCTGAAAAATCGTTTAAACTGGTTAAAACTGCCGCGGACTTTTCATTGGCTGCGATAACGTCGAAGCAGTTCCTGCGTTCGGCCATTTTCTTTATTTCTTCGTAGTCTTTTTTAAGCGCCGCGAGTTTGGCCGGGATGGTCATAAATTTGACCGATTTAGAAAGATTTTCAAGCAGTTCGTCTATTTTCGTGAAATTCTGGCTGACCAGGTTCGACGCGTCCCCGAGAAGAGAGTCGTAAAGAGATTCCACATCGTCGAGCAGCGGGTCGAACGCCCTGTCGTAAATGATCTGGATGTTGAAAAACTTTTCGCGTTTAACGAGGTCTTTTAAAAGATTGAGCGATTCTTTTTTAGACGCGGCGTTGAATGTGTTGGCCTGGACCAGAGCGTAAATGGAAAAAATATTGGAAGGATCGGAATTGTAAGCCTGGACTATAGCCTGGTAGGATTCGCTGTACATATTAGCGTCGGACGACGCCTGGGCGCAGAGCCTCAAAAGCAGGCCCGTGAATATCATGGCGTTGATAAAAACGTGTTTCGATTTGTTCTGGGAATATTTGCTGGCTTTTCTGAAATAATCCAGCGCGACGGGATAATCGGCTTTTTCGAAAAAATTTATAAGCCCGAGCTGATAATGAACGGTAAAATCGCCTGGAAACTTTTCGTCGGCCTCCTTGAAAAGTTTTAAGGCCTCGGTGAAATTTCCCTGCTTGTACGATTCTTCAGCACGCCGCCTGATGGTGCGGGCGAGTTTCACGCTGGAATCTTCGGCGCCGGCGCCCATGCGGAATTTTTTCAGCTCCGCCCCTTCGCATTCAAACCAGAAGAGATATTCGGCGAACGAAAAGTTGGCTATCGCGCACGCGTTGACGACGCTTTTGGCGACGCTCGAAGAAACTTCGCCGATTATGCCTTCGAGATTTTCGGAGGTTATTACTTTCGCGAAAAGCGCGTTACGTCTGGAAAGGAGGTCTGGCGCGGAATCGTTGGGTAGTTTTTCCGAGGACATCTGCCTGATGATCGCCGCGACCGCGTTAACGAAACCCGTTGAGGAATCGCCGCCTGTATTCATGGGAGTTTTGGCCAGACGTCTGCGCTCTTTGATTTGGTTATATTCAATGGAATATTCCAGTTTGAAATTGCTCACTTATTCAAAAACCTCGGAATGCAATAAAAAATGCGGCGTATAAAATGCTGCAGCTAATCTACGGACGGAATCTGGTCGGCCGCGCGCGGACCTGAGGTCTGGCGGACGTTGGTGGAGCCGGTAACCGAAGGCTGGGTAAGAACTACGCAAAGGCCGAGAGAGGTTATCATAAATAAGATAGCGAGAGTGGTAGTGACCTTGCCGATGAAATCGATGCCGCCGGTCGAGCCGAAGATGGTCTGGGAAGCGCCGCCGCCGAATGCGCCGGAGAGCCCCGAGCCTTTATCGGCCTGCATTAAAACGACAACAATAAGGCCTAAGGTGATTAAGAAATGAAGAAAATAGAGCAGATTAACAAGCATGATTAACTCCTTTTGATATTTGTTTTTTATTTAATTTTTGTGGTTAAGACAACTATAAGTGGTATTATACCAAAAGCCCGTTTATTAATCAAGAAAAAAATTATAACTTCTTAAAACGTTGACACCGAAGATACTTTTTGATAGAATATGGCGCATAAACTTTCTAAAAAGGCGGAAAATATAAATTGAACGCAAAACCGGGCGCGCATGGTAATAATATTATAGACAACTATGGACTTTATAAAAATAAAATATCGTCGCGGTCTCAGGGCGTTCCTTGCCGCGGCGGCGTTTTTATTTGGTTTATGGCGCTTGCCGCCGCATTATTCTGTTTTTTTTCAGTTACCTGGGCCTATGCCCGGCAGCCGATCGTCGCCGACGGCGAAACTCCCCGTCCTGCGTCGGTTAAAGAAAAGGCTTACGAAAATAATTTTTACGGCTTCGCCTTGAGTTATCCGCCGGATTTCGAATTGAGCGTGAAACGCGGCGGCGCCGTTACCATAACCCCTAAAAAAATCGGAATTTATCGCTTCGTGCCGGCGCTGGTGATATCGAAATATTTCGTCATTAAAGGCCAGGCGCTGAAAACCATCATAGGCCACATCGAAAAGAAGATGACGGCCCTTCCTTATTACAGGCTCAATTATATAAAAGACGGGACACTGACCTCCGAGGTCAGTGTATGCCGCGAATTCGTGGACGAGGCTTCGGAAGAAACCGTCTACGAGGTCAGCCTTTATAAGATGAGATCAGAAGACCTTTTCGAAATAAGCTGGCAGGTCCCCCGTTCTTACTCCAACTCCAAGCTGGCCGATACATTCGGGCGCATCGCCGCGTCGTTTAAAGCGCTCGACAGGCAGGGCACTGCCGAAATAATGACCGGCGCCCCGGTGAATACGCCCGCGCAGATATTGAGCGCGGCGGCTTTGCTTATCGCGGCCGGACGCAATCTTGACGCGCTGGCGCTTCTTAAAAAAGCGGCGAAGGCCGGCCCGCTCACTTCAGATATTCACCTTATGACCGCCAGGTGCTATACCAACCTGAAAGATTATAAACGCGCGGCGGCGGCTTATGAAGAACTCATTAAATTGTCGCCCGCGAATCTTGAGTTTTTAAATTTATACGCCGATTCGCTAATACTATGCAAAGAATATAAAAAAGCTCTTAAACAATGCAAAAAAGCGCTCGAACTTACCGGCCCGCCCGACGCCATGGCCATGGCATTTATCAATCTGGGCAATGTTTTCCTCGACACCGGCATGCTCAACGAATCGCTCAACTCCTATATAGAAGGGACCGCGAAATTTCCTTCCAGCGCCGGGCTTTACAATAACGCGGCTTACGTTTATTTTATACAGCGCGACTATAATTCCGCTTCTGAATATTACAACAAGGCTATATACCTCGACGCCGGCAATAAAAACGCCCACCTCGGCATCGCGCGCGTCTACATGCTCAAGCCGGACCACACCGCCGCCGTTTTTCATTACAGCAAAGCCCTTTCGCTTGACGCCGACTGCGAGGAGGCTTACGCGGGCCTGCTCAATATTTACAAAGCCGCGAAGCGGGATAAAAAATACGCTGAACTCCTGAACGCGCTGAGGTCCAGAAGCGGCGTCCTTTACGACAGAGTGGTGAAAAAGGTAAAATGACGAAAAAAATTGTATTCGCCCTCGCCGCCGCGATGATCTTTCTTTCACTGCGGCCCGCGGCGGCCGTCGAAAGCGAATACAAGCTTTCATGGCCGCCTGCGAAGTATTCTGAAAACTTCGTCAAAAGTTTCTTTCCTTCCGACAACGAGATCTCGAAAATGAACGTCTGGGCGTTTTTTTATCTGTGGGGGCTGATATCGTTCATAGAGAGCAATATCCCGGAAGGCCTCGACGGAAAAAAATACGCAATCCTGGTGCGCGACCTGAAAAAAGACATCGAGTTTTTGAAAAACGACATGATGTTTCTGGTCAAGGAGGTCTGGGGAGTGCGAAGGCTCGACCGCGATATAATCAAGGTGCAGCTTTTCGGCATCTACTCCAAGCTCAGTTCCATTATAAACGCGGTGCAGAAGGTCAGGACCAATCTCATCAAGCCGGCTTATTTTTTATTTTATAACTCGCTCGACCATACCATTTTCATAGAGGAGAATTTCGATTTCTCCATAACGCTCAATTATATGAGCGTCGACAGCGTCTGGAGCGCCTGGAGGCCTAAAGAGGAGATCGTGAAAGAACTCGATTGGGCGATGAAAATGGGCGTCAACACGGTTAAGATTACTGTGCTGCTCGATTACTGGGTTTACAAAAACACCTCTCGCATCAATGAGATCGACGAAACGATAAAACTTATCAAAAGCAGGGGACTTAAATTATACATAACTTTTCTCGGCGTGCGCGAATGGTACGGCGAAGATTATTCTTTCAAGCCCCGTTCCGGAAGGGTGTTCGGCAAGGTCAATTTCATCACCTGGCGCTATCGCTGTGAACAGGCCATGCTGAACATAATAGGAGAATACAAACCCGAATACGCCTGCGTTATACGCGAACCGCTCATAGACCTTCAAGAGCAGCTGGTACACGCGGTAGGCGTCGACGGCTGGCTTGATTGTTTCGCCCTGATGGCCCGGGAATCGGCTAAAATTTCCCCGCGGACCATTATCACGATTGAAAACGGAGTTTCTACAGACGCGGACTACGAACTGTTCAGCAAATTTCAGAAGGTAAAGGGCAAAAACATAGCCTTCGGCGCGCTTATTTATTCTCTGAAAGATATTTTTTCATACAACCAGTATTCGAAAATGTGCAAAGTTCGCAAAAAGACCATAGTGGCTGAATTCTGGGACTCGATAGTCATTTATATCGACGAATACGCCGAAGATTTCATATATCTGGTTTACCGCTGGGCGCTGAATCATAAAATGCCGCTTATCAATCTTTCTTACGCCGTCAACACGCATACCTACGATTATACTCCTACGCCGGCATTTTACGTGTACAGGAATATCATAACGCGAACTTTCATGGAAGGCATATGCAAAAAGGGCGTCAAATCGAATTCCGACGGCGTCTGGGGGACGCTGTATTCCGAATATAACCGCCCGGGGAAGATAAATTACCAGTTCCGCCATCAGGGCGCGCTGAAAGACTACAGGAATTAGCCGTGCAGACTATATACTCGCTCACCGTTAACTTCATCGAAAGGTTTCTGTCAAATAAAAATTCCCGTTCGGAGCTCGAATCGCTCAAAGCGGCAATAGGCGAGAACCGTTATGCCGACGCCCTCGCCGCTATCGATTCGCTGCTGGAAAAAAGCGGACTCGAGATTCACGATCTCAGGCAGAGGCGCATATTCGTTTCGGAACTCAATTTCATCGCGTCTGTGATCAATTTTAAACTAGGCAATCTTTCCCGCAGCCGCGCGGGTTTCGCTAAATGCGTCTCGGTGAGGCATCTTTCGGCTTACTCTTCTCTTTTTATGGCCGCCGCGGCCGATTCGAGGCAGAGCCGGTCGGAGGCGCACGGCTATATCGCGCAGTACGCGTCTGACGGCAGCGACTACCACTATTTCAAACTGATGGAGCTTAAGATATCTTTCGAGGACGGCGAATACGAAAAAGCCGCCCGCGACGCAAAAAAACTTATAGATATTTTAAGCGCGCGGAAGAACGACGTGAAGCTTATGCCGCCGGTCGAATTCAATATCGTCGACGCGTTCTATATAAAAGGCCTTATAGAAAGCGTTTTCGAACTCAATAATTTCCTTTACGAAATTTTATTCATAGCGGCCGAGTCCAACTTTTTTATCGACAATTACGAAACGGCCTTTGAATATTACAAGGAGGCGTCGTTCTGCCGTGACGACGCCGTGACCCAGGCCGCCTGTTTTTATAAGATGGCCTGCTCTAAAATGCGCGTTTCGGACTTCATAACGGCGCGCGGCCTGCTGGAAAAAACGCTCGAGATAGCGGGCGAAAACGGACGCGGCGCGCCCGATCGCGACTGCGTTCTGCTCGATCTGGCTAATCTGTACGAATACCATTTCGGCGAAACTGAAAAGGCCGTTCAAGCTTTGTCGGGTTACGTTTCGGCCAATCCCGGCGATACGGACGCGCTCTTGCGCCTTGCCGCGATGCTTTATGAAAAAGGCCGCTACAACGAAGCGGTGGTTTACCTCGCAGGCGCCCTGCCCGACGGCGCCGAGAACCAGTTCAGCTGCGCGATTTTGACCGCGAAATGCCATTACGCCTCAGGCGGATTTTCCGAATGCCTCGGCATCCTCGACCCCTTTCTGGCTGAAAATTCCGCTCAGCCGGGCGGCGATTACTTTCAGGCGCTTCTTCTGGCCGCGAAATGCCTTATAATGCTTAACAAATATGACCTGGCCGGGGAGGCCGTGAAAAAGATCCGATCGTGCGCTTCCGGCGAGGAAGACAAGTTCCATGCCGCTGAATTTCTGATGTTTTTCAACCAGCTTAAATCGGCCCCTTATATAATCTTTGTAAATAAAGATAGAACCGATGTTTTCAGAGGGTTCGTCAAACACGGGTCACTGGTTCTTCCCTGTACCCGGGCCGGCGAAATTAAAGATTTCGCCGAAAAAATTTCAGACGGAGACACCCTGGTCCTGGTTTCGCGCGATCTGGGCCCCGCCGAATACGCATCCGTCCGCGACGCCTTCGAAGGAAAGATAACGGTTTATGAAAAACATCTCGGTTTCATAAATTCCGGCCGCTATTGCGTTTCGCTCAGGGACAACCCCCTCGGTTATTCTTCGCCTGATCCATGTCTGGCCGTTTTCATCGTCTTTATTTCGCTCATGGGCCGAATAAATTTAAACAATATGCCTCAGCTTTATATAGACGGCGACGGCTGCGCCGACGGTCCCGGAAGCGGTTCTTATTCTGGAATTTTAAGGCTTTATGAACTTTTCAAGACCGGCGTCAGGAGCTTCGCCGTTTTTACCGGATACACCCGCGCCGCGGCTTGCGGCGGCGAGGACGGCGGCCCCGAAGATGATAAAAGCCGCCTGTGGCCGTTCATAATCAATTTTAAAAATATCGACGTATCGTGCGGCCGCTCCGGGGACGATATCGAACGCGTTCTGGCGAATGGCAGCCCGGACATATTCGTTTACAATTACCTGCGCGAGAACAAGGCCGACATTGACGGCCGTCCGGGCGTTCATTTTTTCGTGGATTCCGCCAAAGCCGGCCACTTCAAAAAAATACTCGAGTTCATATTAAAAAAATTAGGATACGCCAGATCGTCAATATTATCTTTCGACGATATAGAAGGCCTTTTCTGCATGAAAAAGGTTAATGAACTTCTGGGCTGCCGCGCGTCGAGCGAAAACGAGTCGTTCGACATCCTCTCGGTCGTTCTTTCCATGAGCTCCGGCGTCCGCTCTTCGGGATCCTCCGGCGCCGCGATAAGCGACGGCCTTATGGAACGAATAAAGTTCTGCGGCGGCGACTGCGACTATGAAACCTGCGCCGAGAGAAACATATGCAAAATTAGTAATATACTTGACGGCTACGCGTCGTCGGCTCCGGCTTTTTACATATCGTCTTTCGGCAATTTTTTCTTCGTCAACCGGCGCGGTGAAAAAACGCCGGCTTTTTCAGAATTCAGGCAGGTTTTTCTGGGCGCCGCCGGCTTTTACATCGCCGGCGAAAATTATCACAAGCGCGAAGCCTCTCTCACCGAGGCCTGCGGGCAGATAGAAAAGGCCATGCGTGATGAAAACCTCGTTGAAGAAGACGCAAAGGTTTTCGCTTCAACCCTGGCCGCCCTGAAAAGCGCGTCCGGATTTTTCAACGAATTCATCCGCCGTTCCGACGACGCGGCGCTGGTGGAAAGGCTTTGCGCGTCTCTTGCTCCGTGCGCCTCCGCCGCCGGCAGGCACTTCGGCGGCGCGGATTCGCGGACCGGCCGGCTGATAAAGATGGCGGGCGATCTCTCAAGCGCGTCCGGCCCGCAGGCGAAAGCGCTGTTGAAGGCTGAAAACGGCTGCGTGTCTCTCGTTATATACAACGAACGCTGGGCCGGGGATATAATTTTCGACCGTTCGGTCCGTAAAATTTATTTTATCAGCGAGGAAGACCCTGACGAATACTACGAAAATAAACTTTGCGTACTGTTCAAATTTTTCAAGAGGGTCAATATCGCGGAAAAATATTTCCAGGCGGCCGCCATCACCGCGAATATTCTGGTTCAGGCCGAGAACGGGCCGGAATACAAAAATATAGTCAATAAATTCGTTTCGAATTCGAAAAAAGCGGCCGTTTTCTTTCTTAACAGCAGCGAGAGGGACGAGACGGAATTCATTCCCGCGAAACCGTCCGGGATCCTTTACAAGTTCATCGACCTTCCTTCCGACATCGAAACCGACCTGGTGGACCTGGATTGCGTTGTAATTAACTACCATTATAAAAACAGGGAGCACGCGCGCTCGTTTTTGACCATGCTGAAGAACCTGATCGTCAAATATAACGTAAACCTTTTCTGGATGGTCGTTTCGACGGAACTTTTCGAAAACGCTTTTGCGCGCGGCTCTAACTTTTTAAATATCGACCGGGTAAGGCTTTACTCTAACGAGATCGAATACGCCAACGCTTTTTATGGCGAACAGGACAACGTCAATTTTTTAAGCCGCCAGTCTCCCGGCGTTTACTACGACGGCTCCGGCGCGGTAGAAATGCCGGGCAAGTATGATATTTATTATCCGGGTTTTCACGATCAGGCACAGAAATTCTGGCAGCAGGCATATGATAACATCATCGAATGCAACATCAGGACGCTGTGCGACGAAAGAAGCGAGCTGTCCGAAAAAACCGCTTTTATCATAACGATGATGGCGCTTTACACCAGATTCAAAAAACATATAATAATTTACCTCGGCCGCGCGTCATTTAAAACACGTTTCGACAATTTTTTATACCGTTTCGAACTGACCGGCGACTCTTATAAAAGCGAAAGGAACCGCGTCGTAATACTTCTCGGCCGCGAATATGAAAATTTTGCGATGCAGGAAAAGGGCGTCCGGCACTCGGAAGCGTTGCTTATAAACTTTAACGCGCGCTTCATGGTCTTTAATTCGTGCGAGTTCAACGTTATCGAATATGAAAAATGGCAGGCGTTTTCATCGCGGTTCGACCACGCCCTGAATCTGGTTTCTATAGCGCCTCCGCAGGAATGTCCGGACCAGGGGACCTTCGGCGATTTTTACGCGTTCGCGTGCGCGGCGGTGAAGGAGCGGCCGCAGGATGTTCACATTATATGCTCCCGGCCGGAATTGACCGAAATAATTCACTCCGGGGTCCGCGCGCTGCTTAAGGCGGAAGACGGCCGCCGTGCTACATATTGTATTTCATATGAGAACGCCGGGACGGCCGTCAAAAATATCATCGAAAAGAATCTGCCGTGCCGCGTCAGGATATATCTTACCGGGTCTCCTTCGGGCGACTCCGATTCGCGTATGGCCGCTTCCTGCGCCGGCGAGTTCGAAGCATATCCGGGCGTCAGCGTTGCCCGCTATCAGTTTTTGGAAGGCGAAGCGCATCTGCGACTCCCCGACATTTTTTATAACGAGGCGGCCTTCATGGTGGCCTTCATCCGGCAATATAATTCGGAAAATATCGTCATAAGTCTCGAGGAATTGTCCACATACCTTCCGGCGTCGGTTTTTTCAAAAGCGTCAGCCTCGCGCTGCCTCGCGGTTCTATCGAAGATGGATATCGTGAAAGTTTCCCGTGCCGGCAGGGGCGCTGAAGAGCCGGGCGCATGGGACGCCGATCCTTCGTTTTTAAACGAATTGAGCGTCTCCGGGGCGATAAGGATATTTTTCACTCCAGCGCCGGGCGAAAAGTACTCGCTCCCCGATCTTTTGCGCCTCGGCCTGATCCGCGTCGCTGACCGTTACGAACTTATCGACGGGTTTTACACCCATTGCAAAGATCCGGTCAAAATAAGCGTGAAAATGATCGCGGACGGCCCCGGCGGCTTCGATCTGCTCAAAAAAATGGCGCGGGTCAGAAAAAATATGCTTCGCTGCCTTTATGATATAGACGGTTTCAGGGAAGGAAAGCTCGTGGCCCTTCCGATATCGGATTTTCACGATATGTCGCCCAACGATTTTTACTATATCCGCGAATTTTCGTTTTTGAAATGGCACAACGCGTGCGAGTTCACCAGGAGCGAGAACTGCAGTCCCGGCTTCAAAAGGGTATTGAGCCAGATCCAGATAGAACGCGTGACGGAGAATCTGGAGCGCGACCTGAACGATCTGTATGCGATTCTGCTCGAGATCGAAAGCGCAGGAAAACTTTCGGAGGCCGCCCGCCCGTCGCGGCTCGCTTCCGCTCTGAAAGCCAGGGGCGGCCAGCAGCAGATAAAGCAGAGGGAGAACCTCACGGTTTCATATACTTTAAAACTGCTAAAACATCTTTTTTTATACGGCCTGATCAACCTGGCGGCCGACATCCCTTTTGAAAGGGAAGATTACATCGCTTCGATCGAATTGTCGAAATCCGCGAAAAGAATAGACTACAAAGGTTTTATTGAAGCCTGCGAAAAAATGTATAAAATAAACTGAGAAAAAGGAAAAACTGAAAAATCAAAAAGGCCCGTATTGCTGCGGGCCTTTTTAATTCAATGGATTTATTCAAATTGTTAATGCGCCAAAAATTACTATTAGCGTGTTGTAAGTTTCGAATTTTTATTTTAAAACCGATATCAATTTTTGATGCTATGTCATCTGCGCCGTATAAAATGCTGCGTATAATGCTACGAATAATGCTGTGTACAATTTTTTCGGTCCCGGAACTGTATTAAGAGCTCCGCAGTACCCGATTTTCATAAACTAAAGCGTTTACATTCGATATTAAAATAACTCTTCGAATTTTTTAAAAGAACTTTAAACCTTACTCCGTAAATACTCTTTTTACCCATTGAAACGTGCGCCTGATATACCTGTATGATTTTATTTATTACCGTTGATCCGGGTTTGTTTATTAATGTCAAGTTATATTCTGGCCGGTTCGTCTTTCTTCATGAAATATCGGCCGAAAATAAAAAACCTTTAACAAAAATTTACAAATTAGAATTTTTGCCAAGGTAATTAGTTAAAATGCCGCGAACAAAATTTTCAGGTTTAGCGATGTTCACTCCAACTATTTCGTGATTGATTTCTACGTCTGAATAACCGTTTTCTTTCAGGAATATTTCGATCGTCATCAGCCTCATCCCCTTTACGATAAAATTTTGCTTGCGTTTGACTTACACTTAATGTATCGGTAGTATTTAGATTTTTTTAATAGCTATTTTTGTCGAGGTTGTTAATATTTTTGGAGCCCGGCTTTAAAACCACTGAATTTATTTTTGAATCATCCTGGTATGTCAGCGTGACCTCGGAGTCGCCGTAGGGCGATATCACTTCGAATTTCTCTTCAAAAACGACCGATTTGGCCGGCGCGATATCGCCTAAATAGATGTTGTGATCGTCGTACGCCGCTGCGTTCGTCTGATATATCCTGATCCTGACCGTCGCCGAATAAGCAGGCTGGCGGCCGTAATTGAATATCTCCCCGCCGGCGAAATAAGAGCGTTTTCCGTTGTCGAGCGTGTAGCCTCCGCCGAAATGCTCGTTTTTTAAGGCCAGATAAGGCCTTTCCACGTTCAAATATGGAGAGTCGCTGTCCGAGGAATTGATCCGGCTTTCGGCGCAGCCGGCGGCGAACGCTATTGCGAGGATAATTATATTCAATATTCTGATTTTATAGCTGAAACGGAACTTATTGATAGACATATTATTATTATCGGAAAATTTAAATTTTACTTTAAAATTAGAATATTTTATGTTAATATTTTAATATGAACGACATCGCAATTTTCAGCGACGCGAAATTGAATAACGAACTGAGGGCCATTTACGAATCTCACGGTTCTCCCGTGGCGGTGCTTTTAGAGCATGACGACGACGGGGCGGCCGCGGCTTCTGCCGTCAGGGCTTTCTGCGCCGACATTCCCGACGCGGTCTACATCGAAGGCGAAGCGTTGTCGCCGTATCCTTTTTTAGTGCCGTGCGGAGCTTTTTTTTACGCTATATATTGTGCCAGGGAGCGTTTCAATAATTTCATGAGCATCGATGCCGACAGGGTCGACAAGATCGCGGCCGCGCTTAAAATAGGCGGCGCTCAGGCGTCCGAAAGGCCCCGCCCGTTCGAGCTTATAACCAGCTTTTACGGGTTCAAGCGCCGCGATTCGGAGGCGTTTGCGGATGCCGAGATCTTCCAGCAGATCCTGAACGTGCTGCTTCATATATCAGAAAAGAACAATATAGTTTTCCAGATAAAGAACGCCGATCTGATGGACGACGAAAGCGTTTCGCTCATAAATTATATCTGCAGGAACGTAAAGAACAAAAAGATCTTTTTCGTTCTGACCTACCGCGGCGACCGGCCCGCTGTGGCCTCCATAAAGTCGAAACTCGCCGATTCTATTTTCGGACAGTTCCGGACATGCCCGGTATCGGCCGACGGCCTCGCGCAGATATTCCGGGCGGAAGGCGCATACAGCGACGATGCGGCTTTCCTGGTCAGCCTGGTTTCCGGCCGGCGTTCGCTGCTCGCGGCGGCGCTGGAATATCTGCGGGCGCGCGGGGCGGTTGTTTTTAATTCGGGCGCCGCGAAATACGATCCGGCGCCCTCGTATAAGGCCGGCGATATCCGCGCCGCGCTCGCTTCGGGCGGCCCGGCGGAATTCGCGAGAGCGGTTATCGGCAATTTCACCGGGACCGCCCGCCAAATTCTCGCGGCGGCGTCTATTTTTCACGGTGAGTTCAGGGCCGCAGAGGTAGCCGTCTGCCTGAAATCGGGCGCCGAAGAAATAAAAAAAGAACTCGACGGCCTTAAAAGTGCCGGGATTTTATATCAGACCGCCTACGGCGGCGTTTTTTCGTTCGCTCACCCGGCCTTCGCTGAAGCGGCGGCGTCCCTTGTCTCGAAGGACGAAGCGCTGGAGTACAATCTTCGCGTTATCGAATTTTTCAGGGGTTCGGTTTACGAATTGCCCAATATCGCCCTTGGCAGGCTTATATATCACGCAATGAAGACGGCGAATTATTCCGATATCGCCATATTCGCCGAGCGCCTCGCCGACACGCTGTGCGCGATAGGAAGCGCCGGGAGGGCGCTTAAACTCGTAAGGTTCGTCGAGATAGTGGTTTTTTCGAAGAAAGATGCTCGAAGTTCCGTGACGGGCGAGCAGAAAACGAAATTAAAACTGGCGCACGCCAAAATATTGATATTGCTCGGTCGCTATAAAATCGCGCGCGACATACTGCTTCGTGCAGAGCTGGAAACGGCGTCCCCTGGCGACGAAGGGTTCCGGACGGCGCACGCCTTTGAAATAGACAAATGGCTCGGCTATATTTATATGCTCAAGCCGGCCCTGGCCCCCGAAGGTGAGGATGGCGCGATGAAACGGTTCATGGCGGCGCTTAACCGTCAGATGTCGAACGTGAAAAGCCGCATCGAGATAACCAATCTTATAGCACTCGCGCACTACCACAGGTCCGAACTCGAAAAAGCCTCCATATTCTACCGCGACAGCCTGAAGACGCTGGCGATGAAGAAGAACGACCCGGGAATGTGGCTCGAACTCGATTCGGCCCAGCGCGGGCTTTCATCAGTGTATCTCAGGCAGGGCGAGTTCCGCAAGGCGCTGGCCTACCTTAAAAAGTGCGAGGAGTTGTGCGCGGCTGCCGGCAATAAAAAAATGCTTTCCAACACATATCATTATATAGGGATGCTCCATCACAGCAGGGGAGAGTACGCGGAGGCGACGTCAAATTATGAAAGGGCGATCGAGATCTCGGAAGAAATTTCCGACATCCTTGCGCAGAGCCGCATTTGGACGTCGCTGGGCGTGACGCATTACAACCTGGCCAACTACAGGACCGCCCTCGATTTTTTCAACCGCAGCATGCAGGTGGCGCTGAGCACCTCTAATAAAAAGGCCGTCGCCATATTGAACGGCAATATCGCCCGTGTGCAGGCCGTGCTTAACAACATGGAAGCGGCGTTCTTCGCCCTGAGGGAAGATATCGCCATATTGAACGACACGGGCGATCTTTACGGACTGGCCCACGCTTACGCCTATCTCGGCGACGCCTGCCATATGGACGCCAAAAGCGACGCGGCCCGGGAATATTATTTAAAGTCTTTCGAAATATCCAGGAAGAGCCAGTTTTTAAGGCCGCTCATACTTTCGGCGTGCGGGCTCATAGCCAGTACGCCAGCCCATCTTTTAAGCCAGCAGGCCCAGAATATAGTTAACGAGCTCATGCTCATCGATTCGCGCGAGATCGACATCGTTTCGAAGTCCATGATCTTAAGGGCGCGCTGCGCTTACGAGACCGCGTCGGGCACTTATCACCGCGCGACATGCTTCATAAACCAGGCGCTCATCAATTTCGAGAAGATGAATATGCCCCTCGAAACTGGCTTATGCCTTATCGACGAAGCCAATATAATGAAACTCAACGGCCTCTTCGACATGGCCGACGCCAAAAGATCTTATGCTGTCGAAATTTTCAATAAAATAGGCGCGGATTACTACGCCAAAAAATATTCCGCGGTTTGATCCTATCTTATCCTATCTTATCACAACATAATACCGAATTTATCAATTTTAGAAAACAATTCTTGACAATTTGCCCGCTTTTGTTATATAATTTAATGACCTAAAATTTATTTTGACAGGAGAGTGACTTATGCCCAATCCAAAACACAAGCATAGTAAAACGAGGAACAGACGCGACAGAGCCGTCTGGTCGAAGAGAGTCGAAACGGCGAAAACGATAGCCACCTGCACCAATCCCGAATGCAAACAGCCCGTTCTTCCTCATCATGTATGCCTCGCTTGCGGCACTTATGACGGAAAGAAAGTCATCGAGATAAAAGAAAAGAAGAAATAACTCAGACTTACGGCCACCCCCGTTTTTGAAAAAAAATTTAATATAAGGGAAGGATCCTTGTGAGAATAGCGGTTGATGCAATGGGCGGCGACCATGCCCCGGAACAGATCGTCAAGGGCGCTTTAGAAGCGGCCGAAGCGACGCCCGGCATTGAGTTAATTTTAGTTGGCGATGAAGAAGCCATTAAAAAAGTCGATGGTTTTAAAGAACTCGCTAATGTGTCGATCAATCACGTAACCGGAGTTATTTCGTTTAACGACGATCCAGTTTCGCGTTCCCGCGAAAACACTATCGCCGTTTGCTGTAATCTGGTTAAAGAAAAAAAGGCGGACGCTTATGTTTCCGCCGGCCACACCGGCGCCTGCATGGCGGCGGCGGTAATCAACTGGAAAAAGATCGCCAAGATCGACAGGCCCGCTATTCCGACGCCCATACCCACGCCGCACGGCGAGGTTATTCTTATCGACGCGGGCGCCACGGCAGACTGCAAGCCATTAAACCTGCATCAGTTCGCCATTATGGGTTCCATTTACAGCGAGCGCATATTCGGGCGCAAAAATCCGCGCATAGGCCTTCTTTCAAACGGGACCGAAGACCGCAAAGGAAACAAACTTACCCTCGAAACTTTCGGGCTTTTAAAAAGCTCGAAGCTGAATTTTATCGGCAACGTCGAGGGTTCGAGCGTATTTAAAAATGTATGCGACGTCATCGTATGCGACGGTTTCACCGGCAACGTCATGCTCAAAAGCATCGAGTCGTCGTGCGAAATGGTAATGTCGACCGCGAAGAAGATCATGGGCGATATGGCCGGCGGCTCTAAATCCGGCGAGGCCGTGAGCGGCGTTTTAAAAGTGATGACCGACCTTCAGAAAAAACTCGATTACGCCGAATATGGCGGCGCTCCGCTGCTCGGCGTTCTGGGCACGTGCATAATTTCGCACGGCTCGTCGAAGGCGAAGGCCATTAAAAACGCCATTGGCCTGGCGAAAAAATTCGTCTCCGAAAAAATTAACGAAGCCATCGAGCAAGATATTTCAGGGCTTTTTTAGTCCGGAGTCTTGCTTTTTTTTTAATTTTGCCTGAAAATCGCGAAGGGAGTTTTGCTAAGATATATTATGAATAATAAAATCGCTTTTGTTTTTCCGGGACAGGGTTCACAATACAGCGGCATGTGCGCCGAGCTTTACGCGGCGTACGGCGAAGTGCGCGACGTTTTCAACGAAGCGCAGTCCGTTCTGGGCTACGACCTGGCGAAGATGTGTTTCGAAGCGCCGAATGAAACCCTTACTCTGACGATAAACGCCCAGCCGGCGATCTACACGATGTCGGTTGCCTGCCACAGGCTTTTAACGTCGCGCGGTATCAGCGGCAGCAAAATAGTCCCCGCCGCGGTCGCCGGCCACAGCCTTGGCGAATACAGCGCGCTTTGTGCGGCGAATGTATATTCTTTCGCCGACGGCCTGAAATTCGTCTATAACCGCGCTAAATTCATGCACGAAGCCGGCCAGAATACCCGCGGTACCATGGCCGCCATCGTCGGCATGCCCAAGCCGAAACTCGACGAGCTCTGCCACGATGTGACCAAAGCCGGAAATTACGTGGTAGTGG
>Ga0154467_1070_pt1 | contig 19976 bp, 16 predicted proteins | sample RifGroC2_FD_105660 | JGI IMG/M metagenome (GOLD analysis project Ga0154467, IMG submission 105660) | Candidatus Wallbacteria bacterium GWC2_49_35 | reverse complement strand
TCAGTAAAAAAAATCATTTCCCCTGCGTTAGTTCCTTGGGGTCTTTTATTTTGGACATGGCCGTAGCGTATGTTATCTGGCCCTCCTGATATAGGTTTCTGATGCATCTGTCCATGGTCTGCATGCCCTGGTTGAGTCCGGTCTGTATGCTCGAATAGATGCCGGCGATCTTGCTTTCGCGTATCTGGTGGCGCACGGCCTGTACGGCGGTGAGTATTTCAATGGCGAGCGCGCGGCCGCCGCCGACCTGCTGCAGCAGCATCTGCGAGAGTATTCCCTGCAGGGTGGAGGAAAGCTGTATGCGCACCTGTTCCTGCTGGTGCGGCGGGAAGACGTCGATAATGCGGCTTATGGTCTGCACGGCGTCGCTGGTGTGCAGCGTGGCGATGACGAGGTGTCCGGTTTCGGCGGCGGTGAGGGTGGCGGCGATGGTTTCGGTGTCGCGCATCTCGCCGATGCCGATGACGTCGGGATTCTGGCGAAGGATATGGTGCAGCGCGGAGGAGAAGCTTTTAACGTCGGAGTAGACTTCCTGCTGGATCACGATGGATTTTTTGTGTGAATGCACGTATTCGATGGGGTCTTCGACGGTGATGATCTTGGCGCGGCGCTCCTTATTGATGAAATCGATGATGGAGTTGAACGTGGTGGTCTTACCGGAGCTGGTCGGCCCGGTGATCAGTATAAGTCCGTTAGGCTTTCTGGCGAGGTCTTTCACGATCTCGGGCAGCTTGAGTTCCTCGATGGCAGGTATCTCGCGCGGAACGATACGGATGGACGCCTCTACGGAGCCTTTCTGGTAATAAACGGCGATGCGGAAGCGCCCGACCTCGTCGAGCGTCATCGATAGGTTGAGCTCCCAGTCGGTTTCGAACTTCTTGATCTGGGTTTCATTAAGTATGCTATAAACTAAAGCTTTAGTATCCTCGTTGTCGAGCGGCTGCGACTCCATAAAGGCGATATCACCGTCGATGCGGAAGACTGGCGGGCGGCCTTCGATTATGTGCAGGTCGGACGCGTTCTTGTCCTGCGCTATTTTAAGAAGTCCGAGCATCGCCTGGCGGGCGGAAGCGGTTGTCATAAATCCTCCAGATTAATTTGCGCGCACCGTATTTTGAGCGAACGGGCGCGCGGTTATTCCTCGTTATAATCGAACTGTTCGATCGAATCGTCCTTCTGAAATTTGAAAAGGTGCGCCGCCAGAAAGAAGACCGCGACGATGGCGTAGCCGGCGGCCACCGGCGTAAAATTGAGCGCGATCTGCGACGAATGTATGAAGCCGAACATCGTCAGGACGGCACCTCCGAGCGCGAAGTAAAAGGCGCGCAGGTAGTTGGAGTCGACGAGGTATGCGACTATTGCGCCCCATATGAGGCCGCTGATGATGGCGCCCTGCGACAGGCTCATGTGGCCGAGGTAATTGACTCCCTGGTTGGCTTTAAGCGCCGCGATAGCGGCGGGATCGAATGCGGTCTTCGAGTAGGCGGTCAGTTTTTCGATGAGCGCGGCGTTATCCTGCGGCGCTATTTTAAGCGCGAGCGATGCGATCTCGGACATCGCGCCGGACATCTTCTTGAAAATGATATCGGAAACGTGGGGAACGATGGCGATGCACACGGCCATGGCGTAATGCGGGCGCACGCAGCGGAAGGCCTGCGCGACGATGACCAGGCCGATGAAAACGAGCATGGGGGCGACGGCTGCCTCGGGTATCAGGTGGTGCAGGAAAGCGACCAGGCCGAAGAGGCTTCCTATGAAGAACACCGCGCCGACCATGAACGAATAGCCGATACCTGCGCCGAGGCGCTTATATGCCGGGTGACCGATAAAGACGGTAGTGGGGAACGGGTTTCCGAAGAGCGCGCCGACGCTGGTACCGACGCCGTCCATTATCTGGCACCATTTGACGTCGTATTTATCGCCGGCGGCCTCGGCCGATTCGACGTTGTTCATGGTCTCGATGAAGTTATAAATCTCGATCGGTATGACCACGGCGAGTATCTGCGAGTTGGTGAAAAGCAGTTCAAGTCCTTTGAGCATATCGCCGAAAACGGGGATCGGCAGGTAAAAACCCATACCGTCAAATGATATGGAAGCCTGGCCGGTGAAAAAACCGATGAAGGTTCCGGTCATGATGGCAAAAAGACCGGCGGGCATGTTAAGCGGCATTTTGACGCCGGCGAGAAGTCCCGCGAAAAGTATGACAAGCGATGCGAATCCGATAAGCGGCGATTCGAAAAGCATCGCCATGGGTACCGCCGATATCCACACCAGCGCGATGCCGGCGAGCGTGCCGAGCATTCCCGCGCGCGGCGTATATTTTTTAAGGAACGGCCCGAGTATGCTTCCGGAAGATTCGATGAAACCTCCGATAAGCGCGGCGGCAATGCCGACCTGCCAGGCGGCGAGCGGATCGCCGGTCTTCCAGTACACGGGGCCTATGACGGCGAAAAGGTAGACGAACAAGACCGGCGTACTGATGCCGTATGGAAGGGCGGTAACGTTGTCGCGCCCCTCTTTTTTAGCGAGCTGAATTCCCGCGTAGGCGTAGTAGCACAGGCCGACTATCAGCCCGACGCCGACGCCGGGCAATATGCGTCCGAAAACTATCGAATCGGGCATCTTGAACACGTATTTGCATATGCCGCTCAATATGACCATGTTGGCCAGATTATCGGCGAACAGCGCCCAGAATGCGTTAAGGTCGTTTTTGCGAAAGATTCTCATAATTCCTCCGTAATAGAAAATGTGTAGAATTAATTTTCGAAAAATGTCCGATTTAATGCGCGATATTTTTGGATTCACTTTTATATTATTTTATTTACTTTCTTTTTTATTTATATCCTTATTTTATTCACTTAGCCTGACGCTTGAGAAGAGATCCGCGACGCATGGGAGGCCATGCGACGGCGCTGATGCGCCCGCGGATATTCTCACGGCCTACGATGTGTGCAAAGGCGACGTCGCGCCCGCCCATCGAGCCGTTGACGACGATCAGATATTCGGCGGCGGTAAGTATGTATTCCCTTTTTTCAACCTCCGCCATGGCTATTTTCGAAAGCGGCAGATATTCGGCGGCGAGCTTCGTCCCGTCGACTGATATCTCGTCCGTACCGAACCTGACCGTTTCGCCTGGAAGACCTATAACTTTTTCGAAATATTCGCCGCCGCTGTAAGTAACGGCGCCGCGGTAGACGACGCGGCCGACCGAGAACAAAACTATGTCGCCGCGGCGGATAACGCGTGAGCGTTCATCGTTGAGGCTTACCAGCAGCCTGTCGCCCGCGAAAAAATGCGGCTCGTAAACAGGCGAATTTACCGAGACGACGTAATAAAAATAACGCTGGTAGTTGGAGTATGCGCCTAAAAATATGGCCGCAGTAGCGATAACGACGAAATATCTGATTATGAACGCCGCGGAGCGGAAGCCGGAATCTTCGGCCACGTTATATTTTGCGCGATACAGCCGGAAGGCGTGGACGGGCGCTAGGCTGTATATGAGATACGCGGCGAAAAGCAGAGGCATGTCAAAATAAAAAGTTCCGACGAAAATATGAGCGGCGAATAGAAGAGCGGTAAAGCCCGCGGCGAAAAGCGCTCCGTGAAAAAAATCGCGAAAATATACGATATGTCCGAGGCCGGGATAGACGACCGAAAATAATGCGAGTTTGAACAGGTCGGTGGAGTCGCTTAACCTGGCCTGGTTTTTGCGTTTTTTTTCGGCCTCGGCCAGCTCGAGTATCTTATCGTCAAGCTCGCTTCCGCAGTTTAAGCAGTGGCGGCTGTTGGGAAGCAGTTCGTCTCCGCAGCGCGGGCAGTCCATTTGATCACTCCGCTTATTTTTTCGAATTTAGATCGATACCGATCTTTGGCTCCGGCTGATAATACTCTGAGGTTTTGGTATCGCTTTTGACCTCGCCGACGATCTCTTTCAATATTTTAGCCACGTCGGAGCAGCCCTTTCCGGGAATGCCTTTGATATGGGCCTTCACTTCGCCGGTTTCGCTGATCTCTATTTCGATCTCGTGTTTGCTACTCATTCTTCTGGCCTCCCAGCTTGAAAAACTTATACATTTTATTGAACATTTTGATAAAAAAAGTGTTCTGCGACCTGACGCGGCTTTCGCCCTCCTGGGCCGCGGAGTTGGCCGCCTTTAAATTAAGCGACTGCCTGTAATAGAACAGCGCCTCGTCGAGAAATTCGAGCGTTTCGTTCAGATAGGCGATCTTTTCGTATATAAAAAAATTGCATACGCCGCCCTGAATAGCCTTTTTAAAATACGAAAGGGCCTGCGTGTGCCGTTTCGCGCGAAGCAGCGCCATGGCGATCTCGAAGTCGAGATTCTTAGCGCCGGCGACCTGTTTGAAATCGGCGCATTTTCTGAAGCAGATGAACGCGTTATTAATGTTTTCGAGCTGCAGCAGAACTTCGCCGCGTGCGAACCACAAAAAATAATTCGGCGCGTTCTTCGCGACGGCTCCGTCGGAGTATGCCATGGCGGAGTCTTTTTCGCCGGCGAGCGCCAGCGCGAGGGCGAGCATGGCCTGCGCTTCCGACGACGACGGGAAGAACCCGAAGGCTTTTTTCGCCCATATCAGCGCGTCGGGATATTTGCCGAGATGTATCTGGGTGAGTATCTGGTACAGCCAGGCCTCTTCGTCCTTGTTGTTTTCCGACAGGCATTTTGAAAAGTTCAAAAGCGCCTGGTCGTATTCGCAGGCCTCGTAGTCTTTAAGCCCGTTGTTTTTAAAATAATCCGCGTCGTAAATGACGCCGTCCGATTCGGCGGTTTTGCCAAACTGACTGGTCTTTTCGCCTGTCGCGGCGTTCTTCGGCGCACCGGTCATATTTTCGACCTTGCGCGCCGCTTTTTCGGCGGCGCCGGCCGCCCGGGAAGTTTCATCCCCGCCGCTTCCGCCGCCTTTTTTCGGGTCGACCTCGAGCCATTTAAACCTTCCCAAAAGTTTTCACCTGTTTCATTTCCATTTCCTGACCGTGATCTTAATGTTTTCGCCGGCCGTCACGTCATCGGATATTATGTTATATCCCTTCTGAGCGAGCTCGGTCTTGAGTTTGTTGTAAACGTAGGTCTGCGTGACCTTGTTAATGACCTTCTGCGCCTCGCGCTTGAGTTCGGCCTTGGTGGAGCGGGTCCCCGGCGCGCATTTGACCTGGCATTTGCAGACGCCGCGCGGGTCTTTTATGAAGGTCAGCTCATAGCTCGCGTTCGTGAATTTAAGGCTGTCGCCGTCTTTCATCGTAGCGACTATTTTCTGCGTCGATTGGATATCCACTTCTTCGCTAAGTTCAGCCTCCGCATTCGCCCCGCAGCCGGTCTCGCCGTAAAGTTCGTTCTGGCTTTTGACGAGGCTGTATCCCATGGAAAGTGCGACGCCCGTCACCAGCGAAGCGTAAACCGGCCAGGCGCCGGCGATTATCGGGGCAAGCACAAGTATTGTCGACATCGAGCCTCCTTGAGCGTAAATATTTCAAGGCGCGAAATTCCGCGCCTGATAAAACTTTATAACCGCGTTAAAATTCAAGCCGTCTCTTCGGACGGGCGCCGGCGGCGTTTTCCGCGGGCTTCGAAGCCATGACGGCGCGGCTTGCCGCCCAGTTTCTGAGCGCGTCGATATCTTCTTTCATGGTCTTCGAAAGAGGGACGGTCTGCTCGAGCGCCCTGATAAGGTATTCACACTGAAGACCGTCGTTTTTATAGAATGCTTCGAAAAGGGCCGCAATGACGGCCTGCTCGATCTCGGCGCCTGAAAAGCCCGAAGACGCTTCCACGAGCGCTTTCATGTCGAAGCTTTCGTGGGACGTCATGCGCTTTCTGAGGTGTATCTTAAGGATCTCCTCGCGCTCGGGCGCCTCGGGAAGGTCGACGAAGAATATCTCGTCGAAACGGCCTTTTCTGAGCAGTTCCGGCGGCAGCATCGAGATGTTGTTGGCGGTCGCTATTATAAATACGGGCGAGCTCTTCTCCTGCATCCAGGTAAGAAAGGTGCCGAACACCCTCGACGAAGTGCCGGCGTCGGAGTTGCCGGAATTCATGCCGCTGAACCCCTTGTCGATCTCGTCGATCCACAGTATCGCCGGCGCTATCGATTCGGCCACTTTAACGGCGCGGCGTATATTTTCTTCGGAAGAGCCTATAAGCGAAGAGAAAATCTTTCCCATATCGAGCCTCAGAAGCGGTATCTGCCACATGGCCGAAACCGCCTTCGCGCAAAGCGACTTTCCGCAGCCCTGCACGCCGAGCATTAGTATGCCGCGCGGCGCCGGCAGACCGAAATTTCGGGCCTTTTCGGAGAACGCGAGCTTGCGCAGGTTGAGCCAGTGTTTGAGCGTGTCGAGACCGCCTACGTCGCCTATATTTTCGCTTGTATTGTAATATTCGAGCAGGTTCGATTTCCTGATGATCTGCTCCTTTTCGGACAGTATGACCTCGACGCTTCGCGAATCGAGCGCGCCGTTTTTGACCAGCGCCTTGGCTATTACGTTTTCGGCCTCGGCTATGGTCAGCCCCAGAAGCGCCTGCAGAACGAGTTCACGCTCCTCCGCGGTCAGGCTGATCTTTATGTCGCGGTTATCGGCGATATCGCCTATCATTTTATTCAGCAGCGCCGCGAGGTCGGTGAGCGCCGGCAGCGGCAGGTCGATGACGCTTACGTCTTTTTCGAGTTCGCACGGTATCTTCAGCACGGGCGAGACCATTACGAGCGTTTTAAAACTTTCCTTTATGGCGGTGGATATCTCGCGCAGTTTGCGTATTACGGTCGAATCGCCCAGGAACGGATGGAAATCGTGGAAAATGAATATGGCAGGCTCGTGCGAGTTAAGAACGAAATCGAGCGCGCACATCGGGTCGTTCGACCCTTCGGCAATGCTTTTCGCGTTCTGCTGGCCGCTTCCGGCCGGCATCAGGCCGCGCGTCTGCGACCAGGATATGACCTTTTTCTTGCGCGAACGGCCTATTTTAATAAGATAATCGTCGGCGCGCCCCTCTTCGAACGTGGTGATGTATATGATCGGATAGCGTGCCCTTACGAATATATCGAGATTCCTTAATATTTCAGCTGACATTTTCCATAACCTTTCGGCGGGCTTTACTATCCGCCAGGCGGGGTTCAGTCTTCGATCCCTCTGTCGTCGCTCAGCGCCTTTTCCTGACGCTCGATGGTCAGTTTGATCGAATACAGCCACTCCTTGAAGTGCTCGAAATGGCTGCCTATAAGGTTGGTGAGGGTTTCGGCCTCTTTGCCGGAGTAATATTCGATGACGAAGTTGCACAGCGCAATGGAGCATCCCTCGTCGTGGAAGAAATTAAAGAGGCTGTTGAATGTGTTTACCGCGTATTCGTGGCGCTGGGCCTTTTCGATCGAGCTTTCGCGCCTTTTGAAGATTCGGTAGAACGCCGTGCGGTTGAGCAGTATCTGTTCGAGGCAGGTCTGGCCCCTCTGCTGGCGCGCCCATATATAAAGAACGTCGAGAGCGGCGGCCATTCTGTGAAACCTGTCCTCCGACGCGAGGCTGGGCAGTATTTCGCTCAGATCGCGCTTCCTGATAACGATGCGCTGGGTGAATTTGCCGGTGCCCTCAATGAAGGCGGCGATGGTGTCCGACCATATCTTCGCCTGCACGATGCTGGGGATGTTCAAAAGATCGCCGAGCGGGGCGGTCAGAGTGGCAAAAGGCCACGCCAATACGCTTCTGAAGAAATTAGCCTTTTTGACCTTGTTGTCGAAATTACGCAGCGTGTTGTGAGAATATATGTAAGCGCCGTTGGCGACACATATGAAGAAAAACTTTATAACGTCTTTCAGCAGTATCGAAACGGCGCCGGTCATAAGCCACACGGAGTCGAAACCGAGCTTGACCTCGTTTAATATCGGCACCGACCATCCAGTCCAGAACAGCGACTGGAAAGCGTTCTCGAAATTAACGTCGTTCCACGACCACTCCTTGACGTCCAGCCCGTGGGCGGCGACCAGGTCGACGACGATGTTGCGCAGGAAAGTTATGGTGAACCACAGCAGGGCGAAGGCCATGCCGGTGGTCTTCGAGGAGAACTGCATGTAGAAGGTGTAATAGGCCGGAATGATGCCCACGGCCACCCTGAAAAAGTTCTTGATCCAGGGGTTCAAATATTTAATGTAGCGCATGAAACTGATCGGCTCTTCTTCGGACTCGTCGCCTATGGGATTTTTGCGCCTCTGGCGCTTGTTCCCCATCAGGATAATATGGCGTTCGTCATCCGAGAGCTTCTGCCATTGGGCTTCAGGCAGCGGCTTGCCCTCGCCGAGGATGAGGCTGGAAAGCGGCGCCGGGATAATTGCGTGGGTGGCTACGAACCACTTGCGCGCGGTCCTGGGGATAGACTTCGACTTGATAAAGCCCATGCCGGGGATTTTGGGGTCGCGGCCGGTCGCGTCGCTTCCGCATTTCGGAATGACGGGCTTTTCGTGGTAATAGTTGAAAGCCGCCAGTACCTGCCCTTCGGGGATGTCCTGTATCTTCCAGTCGCCCAGGAAACGGTGAAGCTCGTTTATGGATTTATTGTTGATTATCTCTATGAAACGGTTGAAAAGGATCAGCTCGTTAGGGTTTCGGCGCGCGCTGTCGGTGTTGTTGAAGGTCTCGACGCGCGTGATGAATTTATGGTTTTTTATGATCGTCGTCACAGCGTTCTTCATGCCGACCTGAAGCGGGTGGATGAATTTTATCTCGCCGCCACAGGCTATCAGCTGTGGAAAAATGTTATCTTCTTCCAGGAACGCCGAATCGTAATCGACCTGCGCGCGGTCCTCGAGGAACTTTTCGTTGAGCCGTTCGGGGCTCATATCTTCGTAGTAGCGGCGGACCGTCTCGTACTGCGCGGTAAGCTGGTCAAGCTCCCACTGCGAGATAAGCCCGATCTTTTTCTTGTTTTTGGCCACCTGGTACTGAGTGCGCAGGTAGAGCACTCTTTTATACGAGGTCTCCAGCAGTTTCGAATAAATGAGTTCGCCCAGATGAATTCTGGAATACTGTCCGCTCGAAACATGCTTTTTGAGGTCGCTTAGCGTGACCGGCTTCAGGCACAGGTGCGCGATATCTTCATAGCCCTGGTTGAGCCTGACGATATGCGTGTCGTTGAAGTGCTTCATAATGGTGTCTATAACGACTTTCCTGTTCTCGGCGTTCTTTTTGAGGCCGTCGATGAAAACGTCGAGAAGGTTGGAGTTGTCCTTGAAAAACTTGAAGAACTCATCCGGGGTCGAAAACATTCCGGGCAGGTATTTATAATGGCGCCTCTGCTTGCTCTTTCCAACGCTGAACTCGATGCCTATGCGCACTTCTATGCCCAGCACCTTTCCGGCCACAAGCGATTCCTTGATTATCTGCGGCTCGGTAATATCGTAATAGACCAGCGTGACGCTTGATATGCCCTTGACGAAAGCGTCGAGAAGCACCTGACACGGTGTTTTGCGGCCTTCCGACATGCTGTCGTGCACGTGGTTGTCCCAGCCGAGGTCGAGGTCTTTTAAGGGCTTACCCTCCTCGGGCACCTCGACGAGGTTAAGCTCACGAAGCATTTTTCGTATGACCGGCCCCTGGCCGAAAGACGCTATAGAAAAATCGGAAAGTATCTCCAGCTGCCGCCTGCGGTTACCCTTGCGCTTGATCGCCTCTTTCATGAGCGCGATCTGCACGCGCGCGGTATTCAGCGGCATGGCTATATTTTTAGCGTGAAGCGAGAGCTGGACGAGAGTTTCGAGCGCGTCGAGCCTTTCTTCGTAGGCGGACGATTCGAGCGCCTGCGCTATTTTAATATATGACTCGGCGATTGAAATGCGGCGCTTGTATATTTCGCGAAGATAGCCGCCGGGATGAGACCGCAGATAAAAAGAGACCTTCTCCGGCTGCTCGATCTTTTTATTGAGCGCCTCGAGGGCGTTACGAAGCGCGCCGTCGAAGCTGGTGACGTCGATAAAGTAATCTATGAAATTCGCTAACCTGCTTTTGGAATCGATCATTTTCGTTCCCTTTTAAATAATTCCATAAAAAAATGCCGTTGCCTGCGCGATTTCGGCGCCGCGACCAGGAGCGGTTTTATCTCACCCGGCTGATTTATGGATGAATAAATATTTTATCACAAAACTATATTAAAATAAAGATATATTACGCAAAATCACCAAAAAAATATCGTATAAGGCGGGCCAAAAGAAAAATTGACTATTTCCTTCTTTTATTATAAAATTATGGTACAAAAACAGAGACCAGAGGATAGAGAGTAGAGATGGAATTTTGAAAAAAACAAAAGAAGTTTTAATTGCCTGCAAGGCTGTTTCAATCGTCAAAAATCCTCCACTATTCACTGTTCACTATACACTATACACTGAATAAAGGGGTGTTTTATGAAATTAACCAGGCTGTCCGTCTTATTTTTACTCGTTTCAGCTTTGCTGTTCGCTCCCGCGAACGACGCCGCCGCCCAGAAGGAAGAAAAAGCCCTCCAGAAGGTCCTCGCATCTAAAAATCTGAAGGAAATATATGAGATAAGGGCGTTGAAGATCAAGACCATAGCCGAGCGCGCATACTCCGCCGACGCCAAAGGCGTCGTAAGCGATGTCTGCGGCGGCGAGAACATTTCGCGCTACGACGAGAACGGAAACATTACCGAAAACGAGATAAAAAAATACGACGAAGCCTCAAAACGGCTCGTACCGGTGCAGAAATGGGTGTCAAAGCTCAACGCCGGGCAGCAGCCCGAATTAGAGCTCCTTTATTATTACGACGAAAAGCGCGGCGGCTACGAAGAATCGAAAAAATGGAACTTCGAATACGACGACAGGCAGAATTTGATACAGCAGACGCTGTCTGACGCACAGTCGGGCGATATAATCGAAAAGTTCATGAACAAATACGACGAAAAAAACAACAGGATCGAATCGGCCTGCTATAACGGCGTAAAGCATTCCTACACGACGGCTTACAGATACGACGGAAATAAAAACGAGCTCGAGAGCGTCAAGAGCAATCCGGTAGGCGAGATTATCGAAAGAATAACGAACGCCTATGACGAGGCAGGTTTAAAGACCGAGACCGCCGTTTACTGCGGCACTTGCCTGGCGAAGAAAACGACGTTCAATAAACTCGCGTGCGAACTCGATATCGAAAAATATTCGCAGGGAAAGCTTGCCAGTACGGTGCATAATGTTTATGACGATTCGGGTAACAAAACCGAAGAGACGGAAATATCGGCCGCCGGCAAGCGTTTCTACCTCGAAACCTTCGCATACGACCAGCTCAATAACTTAACCGAAAAGGTTCGCTACGGCTCAAACAATACTATAGAGTCGAAGGAAACTTTTAAGTACGACGAAATGAACAGGAAAATAAACGAATATTATTACGGCGGGGCCCCGCTTAAACTTTACAAGAGCGTAACCAACCAGTTCAACGACCTTCGCAAAATCACCGAAACAAAAGCGTTCGACGAAAAGCAGAAACCCATGTATAAGACCGAATTCGCATATGAATATAATCAATAATCCGGTATAAAAAGAAAAAAATAAAGTTAATATATCAATAAACGCTGATATAGTAATTTTTTAAATAATCGAGTTTCTCGTTTCGGGGCGGGCTTTTAAAGTCGGGAGGCATCTTCGGGCCTTCGGCGATCTTAAAACGCCCGCTCCGGCTTTTTTTCAGTGTAGTTTCGAGCATCGCCGCGAACTCGCCGCGCGGATAACCGGCCATATTGCATAAAGCCAGTATCGTCGCTTCCTTCGAAGTTATCTTCAGCGCGGCCTCGATAAGCCTGTGGTAGTCTTTGCGCGCCCCGAAAGGCCTGCCGTCGAGCCTGGCGGCGAACGGCGGCGGGTCGATTATTATAAGGTCGAATTCGCGGCCTTTTTTCGCGCTGAAATTCATATAATCGAACGCGTCGAAGGTCAGCACGGTTTCAGAGAAAGCCTTATAGCCGTTGATCTCGAGGTTTCGTTTCGCCCATTTATTGTAAGCGGCGCTGATATCGACGCTCGTGACCGACACCGCCCCGCCGGCAGCCGCCGCGACCGAAAGAACCCCGGTATATGAAAACATGTTCAGCACGTTCTTTCCGCCGGCCGTTTCCGATATTATAACGCGGTTCGCCCTGTTGTCGATGAAAAACCCTGCGTTCTGACCGTGGGCGAAGCTGCACAGATATTTAGAGCCGTCCTCTTCGATCGCAAAAAACTCTGCGGCGGGCGCGCCGCTGACGAGGCTGAAATTCTGCGGACAGCCTGGCGATTTAAACCGGTACAATTCATAAACGCCTGAAAGTTCGAGCGTTTCAGCGAGCGCGCCGACGATCTTTTCTTTAATGGCGGGCGCCGATTCAAGGTACCACGAAACCGCGGCGTATCCGCCATAAATATCGATCGTGACGCCTTTTATACCGTCGCAGTCGGAATTGAAGAGCCTGTAGGCTTTGTGATCCGCCGCCAGGCGCTCTCTTTTTTTATATGCTTTTTGAATGAGGCCGGAAATATCGATGATCGTCATTTCGAAATGAACACCGCTACGCTGCGGCCATTGACGGTTACGGCCTGCGTTTTGATCTCTTCAGAACTGCCCTCGTCGATAAAATCGAGCGGCGAAGGCTGAAAAGTGTCGATTATGCGATGCCAGCTTCTGCCGATGACCAGCGGCATCTTAAACTCGAGCGGCTCCCAGTACATATTCATAACGACATGGATATCGCAGCAATCGCCGGGCGCGCCTATGGTGAAAGCCAGCGCGCGCGACGCCGTATCGTCGAAGCCGGGCCTGTCGAGCTCACAGCCGTGCCAGCCGATGTCCTTCAGGCCGCGCGCGTTGACGGCGCCCTTGAAATATTCGCGGCGGCGAAGCGTTTCGTGCTTTTTACGGAACTCGATCAGTTTATTGAAAAACCGGAAGAGCGTCCTGTTCTTTTCGAGCAGGCCCCAGTCGAACCAGCTCGACGGGTTGTCCTGGCAGTAGGCGTTGTTATTGCCGTTCTGCGTGCGCCTGACCTCGTCGCCGTATAAAACAAGCGGAACGCCCTGCGACACGAATAAAATAGCGGCGAAATTCTTTATCTGGCGTTCCCGGAGCGCTTCTACGCCCTCCGCGTCGCTGGGACCTTCGATGCTGCAGTTCCAGCTGTAATTGACCGCGGGCCCGTCATGGTTCTCCTCGCCGTTCTCGTAGTTATGCTTCTGATTGTAGCTGACCAGATCGTTGAGCGTAAAACCTTCGTGGCTGGTGATGAAATTAATTACGCTTCCGGGGCCGTAGCCGGCTTTTTCGAAAATATCGGCGCTTCCGGCTATGCGTGAGGCTACTTTAGAAGCGAGTCCCGACTCGCCTTTGACGAATTTTCTTATATCGTTTTTAAAATCGGAGTTGAAAAACGACCAGCGGTCGTCCGGAAAATTATGTATAGAATCGCCCGCGGCGATATCGTGGTTTTTAATGAAAAATTTACTCTGGAAGAGTTTTGCCGAAAAATTGATATCCCAGAATACCGGCGAATATCTGTAATTTTCGTTCTTTTCATCCTTCATGAACACGGACGACTCGTCGAAACGAAACCCGTCGACGCGCATTTTTTCGGCCCAGAACTCCAGGCAGTCGACGATCATGCGCCTGACGGCCGGATGCGACGAATTAAGCGCGTTCCCGCAGGCGATGGGATCATCGTAACGCGACGGGTCGTCTTTTTTCAGGCGGTAATAAACGCAATTATCGAGGCCCTTGAAACCGTAAACCGGGCCGCGCTCGTCGCCCTCGTCGCTGTGGCTCATCGAGATATCGATAATGACCTCGATACCGGCCGCATGCATGGCTTTTACCATATCGCGGAATTCGTCCGGCCGCAGATGCTCCTCGGCGAACGCAGTGTAGGACGAATGCGGCGCGAAAAAAGCGGCGCCAGGATATCCCCAGTAGTTCGTCAGCGGCGAGCCGCCCGGCGCGTAGCGCAGCGGGGTTTTATCGTCGAACTGCATGACCGGCAGCATGAGCACGGCGTTCACTCCGAGTTTCTTGAGGTATCCGGCCTTTTCAGCGAACGCCCCGAAGGTGCCGGGATTTAAGGCGCCCGATCCGGGCGAGCGGGTGAATCCGGCCGGATGCGCTTCGTAAAGAACAAGTTCGCTTCTGGAAAGGCCGGGACGACGGTCGCCGCCCCAGTCGTATCCGTCATCGTCCGCTACGACCGATCTCATGGATTTAAATAAATTATCGCCTCGCCCTATGGCGCTCTCGCGGTCCCAGCGCTTCATCGAAACCGCGCGTGAATAAGGGTCGATCAGTATTTTTTCGAAATCGAAACGGTGACCGCCGGCGGCTTCGTTAGGCCCGGCGGCGCGATAGGCGTAGTAAGTTCCGGCGTGCGCGCCGTAAACGAATACATGCCAGTAAAGTGCGGTGCGGTTGACGAGTTTGTCGAGGGTTATCACGGCGTAGGGCTTCACGTCGGAATGCGAATGAAACAGCAGCAGCTGCATCCTCTCCGCGTTCTGCGAGAACACGGAAAAGTTGACGCCGTCGGGGCAAAGCGAAGCGCCTGGCGGCATGGCCGTTCCGGACGCTATCCTTATTTTTTCTTCCATTAAGATGTACCTCTATGACAAGTACGGATATATGTTAAGCCGCGACGGCTTAACAAAGACGCCTTCGTAAAGGGTTTTATTCCCGTTGAGCGATTCACGCACGGCGATGGAATTACCGTCGGCCGACACGAAGATATCATAGGCCGCCTGATAAAGCAAAGGTACGCCCTCCTTCTTCTCGGACTGTCTATGGAAATTGTCGTTTAAAATAAGCCGGTACGAAGCCGGATCAAAACTTGACGCGTCTTTTTTCATGTCCATCAACGCTATCTTGTGCTCTTTTTTGTCGTACCACAGATATTTTTTCGCGCCCTTGCAGTCCAGATCATATAAAAGATAAGATAGAACGGGGTTTGATATATTGGACCGGGCTATTACCGTGTAGTCAACGCTCTCGTACTCGACGACCGAATCGTAGGCCAGATAGATGATCTCATTTTTATCGCTAATGCCCATAAAAAAATCCGCTCCTTTTTTCAAAATAATTCGAATAACGCTCGAACATTTTTTTCTGCTCATATTTTACGCATAAAGAATGGAATTTGTCAATATCGGGATCGAATTTCCGATAATTTTCTATATCGACCGCGACGTCGCCGTCGCATTCGATCTCGGCCAGCCTATAAGACAGATAAGCCTTTTCGCGGCCGGCAAGGAGCAGTTCCTTTTTACGGCCAGTTATCATTTCGATGTTATTATAAATCTCGTCGAGGCTTTTAAACTTCGCGATCAATTCCTCGGCCGCTTTCGGGCCGATGCCGTGGACGCCTGGAATATTGTCGGAAGTATCGCCGACGAGCGATTTATATAAAACCACTTCCTGCGGCCTGATCTTATATTCCTGCTTCAGAAGTTCGGGACCGTACTCGACGATCTCGGAAATTCCTTTTTTCAGCGAAATCATATGAACATTGTCTGAAATAAGCTGGAAAAGGTCGCGGTCGGAAGATATTATTTTAGCGCAATAGCCTCCCGCAACAGCTCTTTTCGCAATCGTGCCGATTATGTCGTCGGCCTCGAGACCGGGCTTTGAAAGGCGCGGCAGGCTGAGCGCATCGATAAACTCGAATATGACGTTGAACTGCGGGACCAGGTCTACCGGGCATTCGGGCCGCTGGGCTTTGTAGCCTTCGTAAATATCCTCGCGGAATGTTTTTTCGCCCGTGTCGTGAACGCATACCACATAAGTAGGCTCGTAGTCGTTGAGTATCTTGTGCAGCATATTCAAAAAGCCGTATACCGCGGATATATTCATTTTATACGATGTTATGAGCGGCTTGTTCGCGAACGCGAAAAATGCCTTGAATATGAGATTATATGTGTCGATCAGATAGACCGTTTTCAGATTGTCCATTGCGGCCGCTTTAGCGCCTTCAGACATGTTCCACCGCCTCCGATTTCGTTCCCTGAATGGAGCGTCTCTGACGCGTTCCATTTAAATTATCAACTATCACTTTAGACTATGCACTATGCACTATGCGCTAATATACGAGTTTGTATGCGGCTTTGGCGCCGGCCGGGGGTTTGGCGATCTTTTCGAATTCGAGCCCCTCCCGGTCGCTGCAGCCGTCGCAGACCGCCTGCGTGACGAGTATCTCGCGGGCGCGGGCGATGTCTTCGCCCAGCTTGCTCGCCGCGTTGACCTCGGCACCGAATACGTCGCTGTCGCCAATTTTAAGCATTCCGCCGAAACCGAGCCCGACGCACAGCAGTATTTTTTCTTCGTCAGTCTGCTTTTCGTTATATTTTTCAGCCGTTTTCTGCATTTCTACAGCGCACCTTACGGCCTTGTTCACGTTCCTGAATATGACCAGCAGACTGTCGCCGTCGGCCTTCAGCAATATCCCGTCGAATTCCTCGATGAGCGGGAGCAGGAGCCTTTCCGACTCATATATGGTCTGAAGGAAATGGATTATGCCGAACTTCTCGACGCCGCGTGAAAATCCCGAAAGGTCGGTGAACATTACGGCCCACTCCTCGCCGAAAAGGTCCCATATTCTTTCATCGATACGCTCTTTATCCGCGCCTGGTTTAAGGCGCGCGCGCATGAACTTGTTCAGCCGTTCTCCGGACGCGCTGGTATTGAGTGAGGATTTACTGAGGTTCATATTATCTCTCCGGTATAAAAAATAATAATATTGATGCCGAGGACTGGTTTTAAAGCGAAAAGTTTTCGCCCAGATAAATTTTGCGTGCTTCCTCTGAATTGGCTATATCGTCGGGGCGCCCCGCGATGAGTATCTTGCCGTTGTTCATGACGTAGGCGCGGTCGGTTATCTGCAGCGTCTCGCGGACCGAGTGGTCGGTAATAAGAACGCCAAGCCCACGCTCCTTGAGTTTTTTAACTATCTGCTGGATGTCGAGGACCGCTATCGGATCGACGCCCGCAAAGGGCTCGTCGAGCAGTATGAATGAAGGATCGGTCGTAAGCGCGCGCGCTATCTCGACGCGCCTGCGCTCGCCGCCCGAAAGCGCGTAGCCGTAGCTTTTGGCAATTTTGGTGATGTTGAGGTCGTTAAGCAGCTTTTCGCACTTGGCTTTCTGCTCGGCCGTGGTCAGATTGGTGAATTCCAGTATGGCCATTATATTTTCCTCGACCGTCAGTTTCCTGAAAACGGAAGGCTCCTGGGCGAGGTAGCCGATCGCCTGCCGCGCGCGCTTATACATCGGGTCATAGGTGATATCGTGCCCGCTTAGAAGTATGCGCCCCTCGTCAGGCATGATGAGCCCGACAACCATGTAAAAGGTCGTCGTCTTTCCGGCGCCGTTGGGCCCCAGAAGGCCGACTATCTCGCCCTTTAAAACCTCGAGCGAGACGTTGTCGACGACCTTGCGCTTTGAATATGTTTTTAACACGTTTACAACCGCGAGACTTTCCATTATTTATCTCTCACCTTCACGTCGCTTACCGCGCCGTCAGTGCCTATTTTTATCCTCACGTTCGCGCCGGGATCGCGCGGCCTCGCGCTTTCGGAAGCCGCCGGAACGGGAGCCTTATCGGACGCTGGCGCCGGAACGCCGGGCGCGGCGCCTTTCAGAGCGGTTTCAGCCGTAGAAGCCGCCGCTCCCCTGTTAAGGCCGGCCTCTGAAGTGCTTTTTACGGCCACTTCGGACGTGCTTCCCACGGCCACTTCGGACGTCGACTCAGCCTTTTTGCGTTTGATGCGGACGGGCGCCGTGTCTTTTTCTATTTCAGGAAGCGCTTTTTCTTCTTTACTGGTCTGGAAGAATTTTATAGTCGGCTCTTTTATAAGGATCCTTTCGGTCGAGGCGAAATAAGTGATCTTCTTGCCTACTATGTCGTTGTCTTCCTGGCCCTTGCCGCGGCGCTGGACCGCGTGGGCGTTGCCTTCTATGTCGAGCCTGTCTTCTTTTTCGTAATAGGTGGCGGTGTCGCCATAGGCGGTGATGTCCTTGGAGGTCAGCACCACGTCCTGCTTGGCGACCATCTTGCCTTCTTCGGTGAATATATCCATTATCTGCGAGTTTATCTTCGAATTGACCTCGACGCCCTCCGTGCCTTCCTGGCCCAGATACGGAAACTGAATAAGCGACGCGTCACCCTTGGCGATTATATGGGTGCTGTTTTCGAGCGCCTCTATCTCGTTTGCCTCGAGTATTATCTTATCTTTGTTCGATATCTTCTTTTTAGCGGCTTTGTCGCCTTCAGCTCCGGCTTCGCCGGTTTCGCCTTCTTCGCCGCCGTTTTCAGACGCGATTTCATTTTCGCCGCCGGAAGTTTCCTGATCGTCGGAACCGTTATCTTCGGATTTGCCCTCGGAAGGCAGAACGCGTTTTTTCTTATCGACTATCTGGATGAGTTTCGGTTTGATATTAGCGAGCGTACGGTCTTCTTTGGCCATGTGCTTGACGTATCCGGAAGTCATCGTGTACTTGCTGGTTTCGACCTTGACGTTGCCGAAAGCCTCGGTGATCTCGGCCGTTTCGTCATAAATTCCGCGGTCCGCGTAAAGTATCATGTCTTTTTTCAGAACGCGCAGGTTATCGGTGACCTGATATCGGCCGTCGGATAGTATTTCAAGGCGGTTGCCGGTAATGTGGGTGATCGCCCCCTCCTGATCTTTTTCTTTGGGCTGGATAAGCGCGGTGACGTTGTTTAGCACTTCCATGCGCTCGGTCTTCATGAAATAGATAATGCGCTCGCCGTGCACTTCGTTCGGCGGCTGATCCAGACTTTTAGCGACGGGATTTCCTATCAGAACGGCCTTTTCCTCTTTTTCATAGTAGAAGGCGCGTTCGGAGTTCGCAATGAAATTCTTTCCGTTTACTATGACGCCGCCGGAAAAGAGCGAATAATTTTCCTTCATGTGCGAATCGACGCGCTGGCAGTTCATCCGAAACTTCTCGTCGACGATCTCGACGTTCGTAAAAGCCCTTACTATGCCTGTTTTTTCGTTGTATGTTCCGCGCTCGCACGTTATGGTTCTGGTCCCCTGATAAACGTGGACGTTGCCGGTGATAACATAAGTGTTGTCCGCTTCCATCTCGAAAAGGTCGCCCGTTATTTCGATAGCCTGCTTCTTTTTTGGAGAGGCCGCAGGGGCGGATTTCGCTTCTTTTACCTTATCGGCGCCCTGCTGGGCGTATAGCGCGGGAGCGAACGCCGGCGCGAAAACCGGCAGCGCAAAGACCGCGCTTAAAAACAATGAAGCGGCGATCAGAAATGCCTTCAATATTCTCTTTTCTTTCATGCTCAGCTTATTCCTCATAAATTTTTATCCTGACGTTGCCTGATATCCGGACTTTTTTTTCTTTGAAACGGTCTTCCAGACTGTTTCCGGCGATCTCCATCTTCGGCCTCACTATTTTAACGGGATTACGGGCTATTAAAACCTGGTTCTCGTAGTAATATTCGATCGAATCGGTGTACATATTGTCTTCTAAAAACTTTTTCGGCCTGCCGCGCCTGAAAAATTCTTCAGGTTCTTCCTTAACCCCGGGAATGGACACGGGAACGGGAACGGCCTTCGCAGAAGCGACCTCCGACGTATCGGGATAGATAGATTTGACATGTACGTTTCCCGAAAAATTTATTATCTTAAGATTCGCGTCGTGCACCGCTTCTTTCGAAGTGATCAGCTGGACGGAATCTGACGCCGGGTCGGTCGTGAATTTTATATTGGTGAAATAATTTTTGTTATAACTTTCGTCCTTGATCAGCTTGTCGGCGCTGAGCATCCATTCGACCTTGTTCTCGTTCTTTTTAACGAAGTCGATCGAAAATATCTCTATAGCGGACCCGCGCCGCTCGATGAACATTCCGGCGGTATTATAAACGTCATAGAGCCACAAGGATAGAAAGAATAAAAACGCGTAATATAAATACTGGCGGCGCTCGATAAAAA
>Ga0154467_1187_pt2 | contig 20464 bp, 13 predicted proteins | sample RifGroC2_FD_105660 | JGI IMG/M metagenome (GOLD analysis project Ga0154467, IMG submission 105660) | Candidatus Wallbacteria bacterium GWC2_49_35 | reverse complement strand
CGATTTTATTGATGAATCGCCGCCAAAATAAAAATTGGTCTGCGTTCGCGCGCGGCAGGCATATTCCCATTCAGCCTCGGTAGGAAGCCGGAATTTTTTTTTCGTTAAAGTATTTATTTTTTCAAGAAAACCCCCGCTGTTACATATATCATTCCAAGATACATTTTCAACCGGGCAGTTATCGCCGTTTTTAAAATGACTCGGATTGTTTCCCATTACCTTTGCCCACTGTCCCTGGGTCAGCTCATATTTACCTATATAAAAATCTTTTGATATGCTTACGGCATGGACTGAGCCGAATGAAGCCCTGTTATCATCAAAACTGTTCGGATCTTTATCGGGATCTCTGTCGGGTCCGCCCATATTGAAAGTCCCAGCGGGTATCTTGATCATTTCCAGCATGACGCCGCCGCCCAGGTCGACCAGCAGATTCTCGCCGGTGCCATCCGCGAAGGCGGGTATCGTAAAAGCAGCCATTAAAAGGATCGTTAAAGATAATTTTTTAATCATATTCAACTCATTCATTCAAATTAAGTAAATAATTTTAATTGCTAGTTTTATTAAGTATAATACAAGACTTAATATAAAGTCAAAATATTAATTTTATTTAAAACCGCGCGCTATAAAGCTGTAACGAGCGGAGTGCGTGTGAATCAATTTGTCAGGATATATATTTAAGGCAATTACCCGGCGATGCAATTCATCAATTAAAAATTTATTGACATTTAATGTTGTATGGTGTTATACTAACAATTCTTTATCCATGAGAAGTCGAGTATACAGTATGCGGTAAAATATTACCTATACGGAGGCTCTCAATGAAAAAATCTATTCTTATCCTGGCGGTTTTATTCTTAATCTCTATCGCGATGCCCGTGATCGCTGAAGCAGCGGCGGCAAAAGACGGCGCGAAGAAAAAAACGGCGAAAAAACATTCGACCGCTAAAAAAACCGTAAAAACTCAGAAAACGACTAAAGAAGAACCGATTATCCCCGGCGACGGAGATTTCTGCGGCCAGGTTCCCTGCCCTTCATCCGAAGGCGCTTCGAACCATAACGGCTCTTCGAACGGCAACTCGTCTTCGTCTAATTACGATCACAGCCAGAACGGCACCGTTCCTTTCCCGACCACCGGCTATCCGACCGAATCGGACAGCGACGGCTATTCGTCGTCTTCCAGCTCATCCTCATCTTCGTCTTCATCGTGCCCGGGCGATTATGACCATACCCAGAACGGCACGATCCCCTATCCTTCGACCGGCTATCCCGCTGATTATGATAATGGGTGCGGTTCTTCATCTGACAGCGGCTGCGGTTCAAGCGGCTCGTCTTCGTCATCATCCTCATCTTCTCCTGATGATTATTCGTCGGGCGATCCTTACACCGGCGGCGGCGGCAGCGATTATAACTTTTAATTTTAGCGGAACGGGAAGTATTTTTGAACACGGATATTAACAAAAAAGATATCGAATGGATAACCATTAACGCCCACATGTGCGAAGTGTGCTGCGAGCCGGTTTTCTTCGCCGATCCCGGCGGCATAAAATTCGGCGGGACCGCCCGCGATGGTTCGCGTAGATACATCGTCCGGGGCGTTTGCGAAAATTGCGGATACGATTCCGAAATGGAGATAGAAGTCAGATAAGCGTTCGCGAGTGCTCTCACTCGGCGCGCCTTCGGTCAAAAACAATAAAACCCTTCGTGGCGTAATGCCTCGAAGGGTTTTATCGATTATATCATTTGAAATATATTGTATATTACTTATATAATATATTCGATATTTCTGATATTACTATTCTATAACTTCTTCTGCTTTTTCAATTTTTTTAGCGGCTTTCGCTTTGCTTTTTTTAGAAACTTTCTTTTTAGTTTTCGATTTCGGTTTTTCGATCTCTTTTTCGGAGGCCGTTTCGTCGGCGATTATTTCGTCGGCTGGTTCGGCCGCAGGCGCTTTTACGCTTTCTTCAGCAGCATTCTCTTCAGCAGCTTTTTCATCGTTAACAGCTTCTTCTTTTTTGCCGACCTTGCCGCGTATCTTGGCCTTGCATTCGTCGCAGGCGTTCAATATCGACCATGCGATGCATTTGTCGCAGAGGTCGGCGTATGCTTTGCCCTTGCAGAATTCACAGTTTTCGCTGGCGTTGACAACCGCTTTCGCCTTGCAGACCTCGCATATGATCTTCGTATCTTTGATCGGACGGCTTCTGACGCCGTCGCCGTCGCCGCCGTTGAACATGCCGCTGAGCAGGCCTTTGTCCATATTCCTGAATTCGCGGGCTTCTTTTACTTGAGCGGTATTGGCGCTTTCGAGGTTTCTGGCTTTCATCGAAGGCTTGTCCATTTTGAATTTAACGCCGGCGCCCATGAAAGATGCTTTTGCTTCCTGCATGTCGTCCTGCGCGAACGCGGCCGAAACCGTCAATAATATAGCGAAAATAACGCCTATGGAAACTATTGATCTCAATATACCTTTTTTCATGATACTTTTACTCTCCTGTTTACTTTTTTTATTTAATTGAAATGGAACAAAATGATAGCGTATTATACAACAAAACGGCTTTAAAGTCAATTATGACCAAAATTTGCCTGAAATCTGCCGGAAAACATACGATTCTAAGTATTAACTCCCGCCCGCTCACTGGGTTCGGGTTCATTTTTAACTCGGGCGCAGTAAGCTTTGAACGCCGGAAGCGCCGCCATTCCGATCAGAAGCGCGAACCAAAGCGTCGCCGCGCGCACCATGAAGGTCGCCGCGACCGCCTTCGACATGCTCACTTTGGTCAGTTTTACGAGCAGAAAAGCCATACCGCCCTCGGTGACGAACAGCCCGCCCGGAAGCATCGCCAGCGCCCCGATTATAGTCGAAAAGGCGTAGGCGAAAGAGCAGTAGATCAGAAGCGGAAGCGGTTCGATCGTGCCTGGCGATATTATGGTGATTATATAATACAGTGAATAGCATTCGAGCGCCCAGGCGAGTATCGAAAGAAACGTCGCGTAAAACAGCGGCCACGGCTTTAGTATGACGCGCGCCGACTCAAAAAGCGATTCGATATGAACGATATGTTTTTTAATGAACGCGAAGCGCTCCATGAATTTTAAAATAGCCATTATCAGTTTCTGGTTAGATATAACCGCTATTAGAATTATCGTAAGTGCGGCCACCGCGCCGAGCGATATGAGCTGGCCAGGATCGATCCCGGCCGCCGCCCCCGCCGGCGAAGCTGACGGTGTAACGGCCTGCAGCGAGGAAGGCTGCCCGCCGCCCATCAGGGCGAACGCGACGCCGGAGGCGCATATGAAAAGCAGCGCGAGAACGTCCGTAAGGCGTTCCATAAAGACGACGGGCGCGCTTCTTGTCACGGGTACTCCGTAGCGTTCGTAAAGCAGAAGCGATTTGAGGACCTCGCCCATTTTACCGGGCGTTATCGCCATTATGAACCCCGAAAAGAAAATGAGCACGCTCGACACGCGCGGGATCTTTATGTAAAGCCGGTCCAGGTAGAAATCCCACTTTACCACTCTGAAAGCGTAATTCATCAGCGAGAGAAAAAGTATGAACGGCCACAGCCTCAGGGGAAAATCCATGAGCGCTGAGGCAACCTTCTTATAATCGGCCATAAAAGCGATTATTATGAAGACCGCCGCGCCGAGGAGCGAGCCGATTATTATTTTTTTTACGATAGACGAGTTATTTTCCATCTATTAATTTACGGCTTTTTCGAGGATCATGCGCTCTTTTTTCAGCGTCGCCGCCGCTTCGAAGAGCTCTTTCATTTTTTTGAAATCGACAACCGGCACTATCTTTTTAAGCGTTTCTGAATTTTTGGTGAAAACGACCTCGTTCTTTTTTTCGTCGTATTTCAATTTCATCGATATTTTGAAATAATCGTTGGCCTTTTCGATCGATTTCGGAAGGTATTTGACCTTATAGCCCGCGGGCAGCTTTATCGAAACGCTTACTGAATCGAGGTTATAGTTGTCGAAGAACATGTCGAACCTGCGGTCTTCCTTTGAGACGAACCCGGTGTAGACGGATGAAAGCGGAAGCGGCACGAGCATGTACATATCGCCGAGCTTCGAAACGTAGTTATCCGATTCGAAATCAATCGTGCAGCCCTGTTTTTCTTCGTGATTCTCGACGTCGGTCAGCGTGTAGTTGATGAGCTTTCCGCCGTTGGCTATGCTGGATGCGACCTGCTCGAAAGACTGTTTCCTTTTGATGGGTTTTAAATTCTTGTATCCGGCGCGGAACGACGGATCGCTGCTGCCGTGCGCGAGCTCTTGAAGATTAAAGACAGTCTTCGCGTCGGGGGCGATATCGAGCGTAAGCATATCGTCGGTGAAACTTCTTTCGAATTTATCGTGGGAGAGCTCCGTCAGTTTATTATTGAATTTGAATATTTTGAAATATCCGTTGTCCTTGTAACTTTCGGGGATGACGCCGTACGGGTAATATTCGGAGCTGGCGTACAGGTATTCGTTTTCGCATTCGACGAGAATGTTGTCGAAATCGTACACGCTCAGCATCTCTTCGTCGAATTTATATGAATTCCGGTCGGTGCCGAAGCAGATGTCGCATGAGAGACCGGCTTCCTTCAGAAATGTGTACAGAAGGACGGAGCGGTCGAAAAGCGAAGCGTATTTTTCGCTGTATATCTTCGCGGCGTCGTTCGGGCGGTAGTCGTCGATAGTGGCCTCGATGCCGGCGTGCTTGATATTGGTGGCCAGATACCCGTAAATAGCCTTCGCCTTGTCTTTTGCGGTTTTGCGGTCTTTTATTATCATGGCCAGGTCGCTTTTCATTTTATCGTCCAGAACAGCTTTCGGCGCGATTCTGTTTTTAAGTTCGGCGGCGATATCGCTTAATTTGAACTTCTGAACGAATTTTACGTTCGGCACGAAATAAGAGAAAGGCGGCATAACCGGTTCGTCGATGTAGTCGGGAATATCTCTTTTTTCGAAGGAATATACCACTACTTCGCCCGTCGTTTCACGGTTTATGACGACATCGTCGGTATCTTTTCCCTCTTTTATGAAATATTTCTTATATTCGATATTTTTGATATTTTTGTGATGCGTCAGAGTGAATTTCGAATGCCTGACCGGCTCGTACGACATGAAATATTTTCTGTAGGTGAGCGGATTGAGGCAGTCGGCCTTGTAAGATCTGGTGACGAGTTCGACGTCGATGACGCTTCCTATCTTCACTTCAGGGACCGAAAACTGGAGGATCTTCACCTTGTCGTACATCGGAAGCGAAAGGTATTTGTCGGTATATTTTACCGCGTCGCTTCTGAGATTCGAAACTATTCCGTCGGGTGAAACCGAGCGGGCATGAACTATTTCGATGCTCTCTTCGTCTTTTTTGAACGATCTGACGAAATTTGACGCGTCGAGGCTTCTTTCTTTGAGCACTTTCACGATGGAGCGCGACCGCGTGACCACGGTGCCGTCTTCGTTAATTATATCGTTTTCTTCCGATAATAAATATACGTGGCCGGCGTTCGGATATTGCGATTCGTCTATCTTATCGGCGCACGCTTTTATGAGAACGTCGTCTTTTACGGCGGAAAGTTCTTCGGTGTCTTTCGTCTGGGTAACGTCTATCTTATCGATCTCCTTGAATCCTATCAGAAGTTTTTCGGTGTAGGGCGGCTTTACCGTTACCATTCCGTCTTTCAGAGTGACGTTTCCGCTTATTTTGTCGCCGTTTTTAAGGTGGATAACGTCGGCGGCGGCGAAACCGCCTATCGTTAAGACCGCCGCGGTCAGGGCAAAAAGTAATATCACGATCCTGAAATATTTGCCGTAATTTTTTGTGGCGCGGTGTTTTTTCATTCAAATTCCTCCGGTATATTATTAAAATTTATATTATTCATAACTCTTTATATTATTCATAACTCTTTATATTCTTTGTATTACTTTATTTTTTCTATTACCAGTTTCTCGCCGGCGTATCTTGCTATGCTTTCGAGGCCGCTCTTGTATGACGCATAGTCTTTGATATCGACGACGCGCTCCCTGCGCTCGAAATGATCGCTGAAAACTATCGTGCCGTCGTCTTTGGTTTCGTAAGCGGCGCTGAATTTGATATATTTATTATCCACTTCGAATTTCTTCGGCGTGTATTTGACCATATAGCCTTCGGGGATCTTGAATTCGAAGGTGTTTTCAGTCCTGGTCAGGTACTGGTAGTCGATGGGATATTTGCGGTCTTTAAGGCTGACCTCGTTGAAATCGAAGCCGTAGCCGGGAACGGCGAAGAGTATCAGGTCGTCCGCGACGATGACCGCGTCCGGCGCGTCGTATTCGACCGTTTCGACGACCTGTTTGCTAAGGTCCATAAGGTCGGTGTATTCGATCTTCTTCAGATCGACGCCCGGCAGCGTCACGTTCAGCCGCTGTTTGTAGCGGTCTTTGATCTCGCTCTCCTTAAGGCTTTTATTCATCATTCTGATAAAGTGTTCGAACGCGCCGCCGAATTCGCGCTTTCCGGTTACGCTGATACCGCCGTCTTTATTGATGACGACGCGCCTGAAGTTTTTCTGGACACTGAGCGGCATATCGGCTTTTATGAGTTTTTTAAGCTGCGGCACCATGTTGTAACGGCCGTGGTCGTCGTTTCTGAAGAACGGAAATCTGCTGTCCTGCGAGGTGCAGTCCAGAAATATTTCCTTCGAATCGTATCTTACCAGCGATATGGAATGGTTGAGGTCGAGATGCGGCATTTCTATCGCCCACTGCGGTCCGCCGGCGTTTATGAGCGTCGGGTACGATTCGACGCCGGCGATTTTGAGCATGGCTGTCATAAGTATGGCCTTATCGACGCAGTCGCCGTACTTGTTATCGAAAGTGCGCTTCGCGCCGTGCCCGGTGAGGCTGGCCACCAGGTCGCCTTTTATCGAAATATATCGGTTCTGCTGCTGGATATAATGATAGATTGCGGCGATCTTCTCTTCGGTGTTTTTGCAGTCTTTAGTTATTTCTTCGACTTTTTTCTTCATATCTTCGGAAACCTCTTCGACGTGCTTGTCGAAGTTCCTGTAGAACCATTCGTAGATTTTATCCCAATTTTCATATGAGGAAAATTGAATATATGGCAGCGCGTCTTTGTAAGCCGGCATATACGGTTCCGATATGAATTCCGGCATGTCGTTCACCTCGAATAAATAAACGGTTTCTTTATCCGTTTCGGTTATTTTTGGATCTTTGACTGCCTTTAATATATCGAAATTGGCGTCGTATATGGTGTCGAAGTTTTTGGCCGTCCAGTAGAGCTTTTTACCCTTCGGCGCCCTGATCTCTACGCGGCAGAGGCGTTTGGGCTCGCCGGCGGCGAAGTATACGGCCGGGCAGAAATAGCCTTCTATTATAGGCTTGAATATATTCATTTCAATTACATACTCTATGATAGAGCCTTTTTTAACGTCGGGCAGCGTGGCAGATAATATCTTGTGGGTGTTCGAGTAATATTGCGCGCCGCGGAACATATCGCCTTCTTTGATATCGGCGGGATTTAAATTAGAGACTTTTCCGTCCGGCTGTATGGTCCTGCCCATGATTATTTTAGCCGATTCACGCTCGAAAGCGTATCCTAAAATTATATTGCTGTCGACGGCGCGGTCTTCGAATATTTTGAAAATATAGTGAGAGCGCACTTTATAGGTTCCGTCGGCGTTGAGCGTGTAAACCTCTTCGTCTTTTATGATATATCCGCCCGCGTTCGGAAATTTGCCTTTATCGGGGACCTGTTCAAGTATCGACTTTATATCCGCGGGTATCTCGACGGCGGCCGTTCCGATTTCGGCGTCCGCCGGGCTTTTTTGCGCTTCATCAGAAAAATCTATGGTTTTGACCTCTGATATTGAAATTACTTCTTCGGTGGCGCCTTTTTTCACTGACAGGTAATTTTCCATGCCTTCGGCCATCCGCGCCTTATATACGGCGCCGTCCTTCATGGTCACGCTCATCGAGTGGGCCGCGCCCGCGCATAAAAAGAATAATATAAGCGCGGATACCGCCGGCGCCGCCGCTGCAAAGAATTTAACGCCGGTTTTGTTTTTGATTTTTATCATGATCCTCCCCGAACTTTTATATTTTTAACTTGTTTTTCAAAACAATAAATTGACCCGTGTGATGTTAATATTGAATTCGCTTATTTTGACAGTTTTATTAATAATTCAGCAAAATATTATAACACATATCAGTTAAATTTTCTATTTAATTATATGCAAAATAAACAGCGATTTAATATTTAAAAATTGTTATATTTATTTCGTTTATTAATGATAAAAAACTGAAAATATGATAAAATATGAATTTGTCGAAAGACGCGGTTAATGATGAACAGGATTAATCGCGCAATATAAAAAGGAAACTGATGATTTGAAAAAAACAAAATCTTCTGACGGCCGCATCCTGCTGCTATATATAAATCGTCTCGGAACCGGAAACCTTTATCAGAACACCGAACCGCTCGGCTTAAAGGCGCTGGCGGCGTTCATCGAAGAAAAAGGTTATTCTTCTTACGTTTATTCCGGCTCGGTCCACGAAGCCGTGAAGCTGGCGGGTATCGGCGCGCCTGAAAAAACGCCCGCGGTGGTCGGGCTTTACTGCGATTTCGAAACGCTCTCGGCCGTCGAAAGTTTTTCGCGCTTTTTAAAAGAAAACACTTCGGCGAAGGTATTCGTCGGCGGCCCTCAGGCCGTGGCGCTCGGTGAGGAATTTCTGAAAAGATCGCGAAGCGACGCCGTGGTATGCGGTGAAGGCGAATATCCGCTTTACGAACTTCTCGAATTTTTTATGCGCGGCGCCGGCAGAATGCAAGATATCGCCGGGGTAAGTTATATTGACTCCGCCGGCAATTTTATTAAAATACCGCCCCGCCCGCCTATAGGCAAACTCGATCTCCTGCCTCTGCGCAGAAGCGGCATCGACGGCACGGCCCGTAAAGCCGTCAGGAATTATTCGATACTCACCGGAAGAGGGTGCCCATTTTCATGCGCCTTCTGTTACGAAGGAAGCGTTTCGGGCGGAGTGCGCCTGCGCGGCGTCGACAATTCACTGCGCGAGATCAGGCAGGCGCTCGAATTTAATCCGGGAATAAAATATATATGGTTCGCCGACGATACTTTTACGCTGAGCCCCGCCCGCATGGAGGCTTTCAGTAAAGGCCTGTCGGAGATCAGAAAAGAGCACGACTTCGTGTGGTTCTGCGAGTGCCACCCGCGCGCGATGCTCAAGTGGCCCGATACGCTTTCCATGATGATAGAGGCGGGGCTTGTCAGAATGCAGATCGGCATGGAATCCGGCGATGCGGGGATCATAAGCATGTATAACAAGCAGGCGGTTCTCGAAGATATCGAAAATTTGACGCGGCTGGCTTATAAAAGCGGCCTGGCGCAGCTCACCGGAAATATGATAATCGGCGGCGCGGCCGAAACGAAGGCTTCGTTCGCAAAGACCGTTTCTTTCTCTAAAAAACTCATCGACGCGGGACCGGGAATGACCGATATAACCTCCACTTTCTTCATTCCGCTTCCTAAAACCGCTATATCCGAAAATCCGTCGAAGTTCGGCATTAAAATTTTAGACCCGCTCTCGATCACATCGATCGGCGATATGGCCGTAATAGAAACCAAAAGATTGTCGCGCGAACAAATAGTGTCCATGAGGCGCGATTTTACCAGGAAGATCCTGCAAAAAATGGTCGACGCCTATAAAAAAGGCAGGATCCCGGTCAAAAGGATCGTCGACGAGTTCCGCATCAACGAAAAATACGGTCTTGAAAGCAACTGGTACAGGGTCGTATTTTCTGCCGACAGGTTCATAGATGAATATTACAAAAAAATGGCATCGGGCCGGTTTATTTCTTCGGACGGCATGCCGTTCGAAGCTTTGATGGGGTTATATCCAGCCGCCGTGATGGATTTTATCGACCTGATCGATCTTGGCGAAGGTTTTCCGAAGATCGGCGGCTCGGTCCTTTCGCCGCTCGAATACAGGCTCGTGTCTTTATGCGGCGGAAGGCTCCGGCTGTCGGCCGTACTGGATAAATGCTTCGACGAGTTCGGCCAAAATTATCCGTCGAAAAACGATTTCGTCAAATCGGCCGTAAGATTGATTAAAAGCTTCGAGCAAAATCTCTGGATCGGATTTTCGGCGGTCCCCCGTCAGGCGGAAGATACTAAAAGCGTCATTTTAAATTTCAGTAATACAGAATATACGAATATTGAATATGTTAACCCGGCGCAAACGTCTGAAAGAGCCGTCATCGAAATGTCCGCCGGCGCCGGAATAAACGAACTCAGACCGGCCGTCGAAAATTTAATTATAAACGGCGCGAAAATAGTAACCGGGCGTATCGCGTCCGGCCTTTCGGAAGCGGATGCGGCGGCCGTCATAAAAACCGCGGATACCGCATTAACGCTAATCAGTGAATATCCGGGGATATTCGAAGCGTATTACGATGACGGCTATCTTAGAAACGCTGTTTTTAACGGCGGAGCGCAATACGAAGAGCATGCGGCGGCCGCGCAGACGATAGATTCGAAGATCGCCGGGCGGATGTTAAAAGTACATAATTCAAAATCGATAAAATTCGAAACGGCGCTCGCACACTTCAGGCTGCATGAACAGCATGGTATAGACACAATTTTTTACGGGCGGATATTTTCGCCGGACCCTCTTATTTATAATTATTTCACCATAATATCCCGCGGCGCGGCTCAAAGAACGGCCGATACGGGTATCGCCGGCGGCGCGGGGCCGCAAAAGTTCGAAAGGTCTTCGTTCAGGCCCCAGAGGGTTATGGCGGTGTGGATGGCCCTCGATTTTGAAAGGGGATATCCGGCCGTCGGAAGGGACGTTCTTTCGCCGCTGGAATACGAGTTGCTGCTTTACTGTACCGGCAAATCGACGCTGGGAGAAATTTACGATATTATGTTCGCGAAATTCGCGCGCAGCTTCGCCGGTTTTGATGAACTGAAAAGAGCCGTGGACAAGATACTTTCGGGTTTCGAAAAAAAATACTGGATACTGTATTCGCGGATATGACCGGTGGATGGGGAAAACGATATGAATAACAACAACGGCGCTTCGCAAAATAACGCCGCCGATATATTGCTTGTAAACGTACACAGGGACTACTGCGGCTTTTTAAACGGCGGGCTGACCATAGGGCTTAATCTTCTCGCCGTTTTTTTAAGGGAGCGCGGCTATAACGCCGAAATTCGCATGGGCCTTGCCTGCGCGGCGGACGAGCTTATGAAACCCTCCGCGGACGGCGGAGTTCCCGGAAGTATAGGTTTTTATTGCGATTATGAAAATATGACGCTCGTTCGGGGGCTTTCGGCCGATATCAGCAGTAAATATGGCGTTCCGGTATTTATCGGCGGCCCGCAGGCCGCTGAACTCGGCGCCGGATTCATCGAAGCCGCCCGCTGCGACGCCGTCGTGCGCGGCGAAGGCGAATACGCGCTGCTCGAGCTTCTCGATTCGAAATTACGGGGCGGCAAAAAAATCGGCGAGATAGACGGCATTTCTTTTATAGACGCCGAAAAAGGATTCGTTAAAACGCCGGACAGGCCGCCCATAGAAGATCTCGATAAATTTCCGCACCCTGATTTCCGCCTCGAAAAAGGCCATGAAACCTGGAACAGCTTTCCGGTAATGACCGGAAGAGGCTGTCCTTTTTCATGCGCTTTCTGCCACGAAGGCGCCGGCGTGAAAAAGGTCCGCTACAGAAGCGTTGAAAGCGTACTCGCCGAAATTAAGACCCATTTAACCCGCCATCCGCAATGCAAATATTTATTTTTCATCGACGATACCTTCACTCTAAATCCGAAAAGGGTTGCCGGTTTTTGCGACGGCCTGGCTGAATTGCGGCGTGATTTCGATTTCGTCTGGTTCTGCGAAGGTCATGTCCAGACGCTCGCCAGGGACCCTGAAATGCTCTGCCGGATGTCGGAAGCGGGTCTGGCCAAACTTTTCATAGGCGTTGAATCTGGCTCTGATAGAGTGCTTTCATTATACCGCAAGCAGACGAATCGTGAAATGATAATTAAAGTGGTGTCGGAGTGCGAAAAAGCCAATATAGCGCAGGTGGCCGGAAATATAATTCTCGGCGGTCCCGTTGAAAGCCCGGCGACGATCGAAGAAAGCCTGAGCCTTGTAAAATCGCTTTTAAGAGCGGCGCCGGGCAGATTCGATACGGCCGGTTTTTATTTTATACCCTATCCCGGCACCGCCATAACGCTCGATCCCGAAAAATTCGGAATGAAAACTATCTGCAGGCGCGAGAATCACTCGCTTGAAGATATACCGCTTTCGGAAACGGAATCCATGAATTTCGAAGGTCTTCTCGCCGCGCGGCTCGAATTTAACAGGGCGGTCCAGAAGGAAATGCGAATAATGTACAGGGACGGCAGCGTGCCCTGCGAGACGATACTTCAAAGTTACCGCCTGATGATCGATTACGGCGTTTATTCGCGCTGGATAGCTCAGATCTATCCTGAAAATGCGGTTAAAAATAATTATTACACTCTCATAGCCGGCGGCGCGCTGAAGCGCTCCAATGAAATCAATCTGCAAGAGCTTCTCTCATGGCGGCCGCAGAGAACTTTTGAAATCTGGAGCGGCGTTTCCTTCGATGAAGGATATCCTGCCGCCGGCGGGCGGGTTCTTTCCCCGCTCGAGTATGAATTGCTTTTATTATGTTCGGCGAAGATAAAACTGTCCGAAGTTATCGACAGCGCGTTTGAAAAATACGGCCGGCTTTTTGACTGCCGCGGCGAATTTGATATAAAAGCGGCCGCCATACTCGCTGAATTTGAAAATAACGGCTGGATGGCTTATTCGCGTTTCTAACTTACGGCGTTAAATCTAAAACATTAGTTTATAATTGTTTTATATAAAGGAACATACGGCATGACTATAGATATATTACTTATAAACGCCCGTCAGGACGCGCTCGGAGAAGGCGGCAGGGATAAAAGTATAAATATAGGGCTCGCTCTTCTGGCGTCGTTTGTCAAAAAGAACGGTTACAGCGCCCTTATTTTTCGCGGATTCATCCATCAGATCATGGAATGGGCCGAAACCGTCGCAGGCGGAGAAAATTTTCGTTGCGCCGGTTTTTACTGCGACAATGAAAATTACATGCATGTATCGCAAATAATCAAAAATTTTAAAAACAAATGGAATGTGCCGGTTGTCGCGGGCGGCCCGCAGTCGGCTTATCTCGGCCGTAAATTTCTGAGCGAATCCGGCTGCGATGTTATAATTCACGGCGAAGCCGAATATACGCTGTTAGAAGTTCTCTCTCATTTTACGGGCGGCGGAAAACAGCTTTCGCAAATAGCTGGAATATCTTTTTTAGACGCGTCGGCGAATTTGGTGAAAACGCCAGACCGGCAGCCTATAGAGGATCTTGACGCGCTTCCTTTTCCGGACTATCTCACGGAAAAAAACAGCCTCGACTGGCATGGATTTCCGGTTATGTCCGGGCGCGGCTGTCCGTACCGGTGCGCCTTTTGCCATGAAGGAAATACCGGCGGCAAAATTCGCTTCAGGAGCGTTAAAAATGTTATCGACGAGATCAAATATCATTTTGACCGCCATCCGCGCGCGAGGCATATATTTTTTTCGGACGATACTTTTACGGCCGATCCGCGAAGAGTGGAAGCATTATCGAAAGAACTCGCCGCGTTGAGGAAGGAAAAAGATTTTATGTGGCACTGCATGGGCCACGTGCGGCCGATCGCCAGAAACCCTGAAATGCTTGAATCGATGGTCGAATCGGGCCTTGGAAGGCTCTTTCTAGGCGTCGAATCGGGCAGCGACGAGGTCCTCGAAAAATATGGAAAGCATTCGAGCGCGGAAATGATCGAATCCGTCGTTACCAGAGCCGTCGCGGCGGGCGTTCCTCAGATATCGGGCAATATAATTATGGGCGGTTATATGGCTAGCGAAGAAATGACGAAAGAAGACCTGGCGTTTTCTGAAAGGCTGATGAGGATCGGGCCGGGAAAAGTTGAATTAAGCGGCGGTTTTTTGATGCCTTATCCCGGAACGGCCGTCAGGCGGGATCCCGGCGCTTACGGGCTCAGATTGTATCTTGAAAGAGAAAGCCATGCGCTCACGGATATGCCGCTGACGGCGACCGAAAAAATGCCGTGGGATAAGCTTATAGGCGACGGTTTCGACTTCAATATCGGCTTATATTCCATCATGAAAAAAATGTATACTGACGGCGAGGTCGCCGGTGATACTATTTTGCAAAATTATATACTGGCGGTTAAATACGGCCTCGGCTCGCTGTGGCTTACCAGGATATTCGCCGCGAATCCCGTCGACGACGCTTATTTTAAAATGCTTGTCTCCGATATAATAAGCGCTTCGAAGGATATATCTGAAGATGAAATTAATTCGTGGCACCCGCAGAGGGTTTTTGAAATTTGCGGCACCGTAGAATATGCCGGCGGCGGCGCTTTTATTTCAGGAAGAAAACTGTCGGCGCTTGAATACGAACTGCTCCTGCTGTGCAGCGGAAAAAATACGCTTTCAAAGGTTTATGCGGCGGCGCGCGAAAAGTTCTTAAGCGGCAGTAATGATGAATCCGGTTTCGCCGAAAACTTTAAAGCAGTCGTTGAAAAAATGGAAAGCCTTCACTGGATAGGTTATACGCGTTTTTAGGGGAATAAATTAATGGACGATGCGCACATAACTCCATATATAATACTTATTTACGCTCAGCGGATAGTTTATGGAAGAAAATTCGAGCACCTGGGCAATCTTGGAATTTCTTCCCTGGCGGCTTATCTTGAAGATAAAGGTTTTCGCGCGCGCGCGTTCACCGGCATAACCACCGACGCTGCCGATATTTTCGAATCTGAATTTCAAAAAACTCCGGTATCGGTCGCGGGATTTTATTGCGATTACGATAATCAGTCGTGCGTTGAGGAAATGAGCCGCTATTTTAAAAACAAATACGGCGTGAAAATTATCGTAGGCGGCCCGCAGACCATCAATTTAGGCGAAGACTTTATGAAAAGCTCGCGGTGCGATTTCATGGTGCGCGGCGACGGCGAGGCCGCGCTATTGGAGCTGATGGAATATATCAGCTTCGGCCGCGGCGATATTGAAAAAATTAAAGGCCTCGTATATATCGATGAAAGCGGAGCATTAAAGTTAAACGAGCCGCGGGAGGTCCCGGACGCGATAAATTCATACCCGCTTCCATCGTCTTCGTTCGAACTCGGAAACAGAAAAAAATATAATATTTCGGTTATATCGGCCCGCGGCTGCCCGTTTCGCTGCGCTTTCTGCTATGAAGGCGGCAATACTAAAAAATTAAGGCTGCGCAGCATTGAAAAAGTCATCGACGAGATTAGGCGCGGGCTCCATGAAAACCCCGACGCTAAATATGTATGGTTCGTTGACGACACTTTTACGCTTAATTATCCGAGAACGCGCGAATTTTGCGCGGCCCTGTCGCGGCTGCGGAAGGAGCGGCATTTCGTCTGGTTCTGCGAAGGCCACGCCGCGCTTCTTTCGAAAAACCCCGATCTTGTCGAAATGATGGTGGACGCCGGCATGGCGCGCATGCAGGTCGGCATGGAATCCGGCTGCGGAGAGTCGCTCGAGTCTTACCGCAAACAGACCACGCCCGAAGAAATAGAAAAAGTTGTCCGCATATGCCGCAGGGCCGGTCTTGGTCAGCTTGCAGGTAATTTTATAATGGGCGGCGTGAGCGAGACGCCTGAAACGCTCGAACGAACGGCCGCGTTCGTCGAGGGCCTCCATGACGCTGCGCCCGGCATGATAGATATTTCGACCACTTTCATAATGCCGCTTCCGAATACCGCCATTTCGAAGTGCCCGCGCGATTTTGGAATAACGATATTAGACCCCGGCTCTCTTACGACGACCGAAGATTTTCCCGTCAACGAAACTGACGGGCTTACCAGATTCGAAATAAGCATGGCCGCGCGTAAATTTCTGTCGCGCTCGGCCGCGCGGATGTCGAAATTATATAAAAACGGCGCGGTGCCGCGTGAATACGTCAGACGGCATTTCGAACTTTCCCATAAATACGGACTTTCAAGCACATGGTATCGTTTCCTTTACTCGAGGGACCCGGTCGTCAAGCAATATTATGAAATGATGATATTGTCGCGCGGCGTTCATTCGGACGGCATCGCGCCTGAAATTATAGAATCTTATTATCCGTGCAGGACTTTTGACATAGCGCCGTCATGCGGTTATTTTAAAACGAGGCCCGTTATGGATGAAAGTAAATTTATCGGACTGGAGCGCGAACTCGCCGTTTTATGCGACGGCAAAACGCGTCTGGGCGCCGTGATGGCCGCGATAAGGCAACGACACCGCGAAACGCCCGGCGCGGCGGAAAACGCCCGCCGTATATTGAAAGAAATGGAAGAAAAGCATCTTGTTATATTCCTGCCGTAAAAAACCACGCCCCGTTTCACTATTTGGTGAGAAAACCGGAGCGTGGCTAGTTTAGCGGTCATTTTGCGACCTTTCTACTTTTTGGAAGTCTGGACTCCTACGAAGGCGTAATCTACGCCTACCAGTGAAAGACCTCCGGCAACTTTCTCGAGTTCTTCGTCGGAAAGCTGTCCGCTTTTGGAATGGGATTCCTTAAGCTCTTGAGTGGCAGTTTTGAATTCAGCGATTGAAACTTCATAACCGTGTTTTTTGGCTTTTTCCAAAAAATCAGCTTCGTCTTTCGAATTTTTAAGTTCGTTAGCTAAAGCGTGGTCGCTCTGAAGTTTTGCCAGAAGAGCTTTTGCATTGTTTGCCGTCATTTATATTCACCTCCTTTCGTTTTGGGATAGTTACCCGTATATGTCTGTATATAATCTTAAACTTTACAAAAAACTACCCAGCGGCGCGAATCGAAATTTTTCAGAAGCCGCGCTGCGTGTTCCGCCAGTTCGTCTATGCCTTCGAATTTATCGGCGAATATGCGGTAAAGCCCCTCGAGAACCTCCGCGAAGGTCGTTTTACCGCTGCTGTGGAGTAAAAGTTCGAACTCGAGCGGCGAAAGAACGTAACCGTCTATTCGAGGATAACCGTTTCTCATATCCACGATGCGCCATATTTCGAATGTGCGCTGGGGCCGCCATAGAGGGAATTCATCTTCCGGCACGCCGGCCATCCGCACGGCCGCGCCCGAGGATATCAGCCTGAAATATTCGTCCAAAAAGACGTTTCTTTTAAACGCGTCGAGGTACCACATGCTGGTTACGCCGTATTCACGGGCCGCGGCGTACTGTGAAAGTATCGTTTCGTAAGGTATCTTATTTTCATTTAAAAGGCCGCGCATAGTTTTGGATATGCGCCTGCCAGTTCTCACCCGGTTCGCGATTATGTCCTCGGCGGAAAGCCCGTCTACGGATACCGGCGGATAATCGTCAAACGATCTTATTTCAGCGGCCTCGGATATTTTAAGACCGAATGAACCGGGGGCGTTCGAAATGGCGGTTCCGGGATAAGGCCTTAAAAAACCGGTCGTTATGTCGATAATGCCGGGAGCGATATTCAATAATTTTTCGGCGAATGCAATGGTCTCTTCCGAAGTTTTTTCGCTTTCGAGCGGGCCGCCGATTATAAGGTTAGTCGCGATCTGTGGTATTTTGCATCTGACGGCCTCGCTGACGACGAATTCGATCTCTTCGGGCGTCGTATTTTTTCCGTAAATATCCAGGATCTGCCGGCATCCGCTCTCCACGCCTATCTGCAGCCTTAAAAGTCCGGCCCCGGCCATCATCTTCAGCATTTCAGGATGTCTTGCGATAGTGCGGACATGGCCCTCGCAATACCACGCTATATTTCTTTTTATTCTCAATTTGTTCATTGCACCGCAGAACTCTTCGACCCTTTGCGGATTAAGGGTAAATGTGTCGTCCATTACGGTTATATATTTGAGATCGGGGTTTTTATCGAGGTTTGCGGCGATCTCTTTCATGACGTTTTCGACGCTTCTGAGCCTCACTTTTTTCTTGTGATTGCTCTGATAGCAGAACGCGCATGAAAACGGGCAGCCGCGGCCGGTAAAGATAGTACCGCCGTAACTCCTGTTTGAGCCCAGTGCGCGGTGATAAGCCGGGAATGGAAGCGAGTCGAGATCGCCGGCCGGTTCCCTTTCGCCGCCCGTCATCAGTGCGCCGTCTTCTCCCGGCCAGCAGAGGCCTTTAATGAGTTCTCTGCCGCCTTTTGACTGCGTGATGAGCTCGAGGAGTTCAACCAGCGTATCCTCCGCCTCGCCTCTTACGATATAATCGCATCCCGACTCTTTGAAGAATTCGGCGCCCAGCGCGACCGCCTGTGGCCCGCCGACTATTACGGCGACGCCGTATTTATTTTTAACGTAACGGCAAAGTTCCTCCACGGCCGACCTGTTCTGATAATCGCAGGAAAATCCGACGGCCGCGACGTTTTTTTCTTTTATATTTTTTTCGAGCACGTCCGGAACGTCGCTTGTCAGGCCGTGAAAGACCCAGGGATCGTAGCCTTTGTTCTCGAGGACCGCGGCGAGATAGAACAGGCCGAGACAGTCCACCGGGCCCGCATTCAGGCCGGAGACAGGTCTTTTTACGTTCAATAAAAGAACTCCGTTCTTTCCGCTCACGATATTATTCCCCTTTAAAACGGCGCGTACGCCAGCCAGTATTTATTTTCGAAAGTTTTTAATATTTTCATGGCTTCGTTATTGAATTCTGTTTCGCCGCTGAACAGCCGGCCGAATTTTTCACTTACCTTACCGAGAACCTGTTTCAGATTCATTTTGCCGGTCGAATACAAAAGCAGCTCGAATTCAAGCGGCGAGAGCGCGTCCCTGCCGACGGCCGGATAGCCTTCGGAAAAATCCACGTCATGCCACATTTCCATTATCCTCTGCGGCCGCCAGCCGTATATTTCGGCGCCGTCGATGTCGATCGACCTTTTAACGGCGTTCCTCGACATCAGCGTGTAGTAGCCGCGCACGAACGGCAGGACGTTATAGATCGACATATACCAGACCGACTGCGCGCCGTAGTTGAAATCGCGGAAGCAATTAATTATGGTCTCATGCGGCACTTTGCCTTCTTTGAAAAGTTTCATCATCGTATCGAGAATGTGCTGTATAAGCTCGTTCTGCCCTGCCGCCACTTCCTCCCTGCTCAGAGCGCCTGTTTTGGTGACGGGGAAATCTGAAAATACCGTCAAGCCCGCCGGATCGATTATTTCAAGCCCGAATTTTTCGGGGCATCGCGATATTTCAGTGGCCGGATAAGGCATCAGCGGGCTTACGCCGAGTATTATCACTCCGGGCGCGAGGTTCAGAAGTTTTTCGGCGAATTTTTTGTTTTCTTCTATAATTTCGCGATTTTCAAAAGGGCCGCCTGTGATGAAAAACCCTATCATCTGATGAACGCCTTCAGCCGCGGCTATTTTAACTACCTCTTCTATTTCGGCGGTCGTAGTCTTTTTGCCATAAGTGTCCAGGACCATCTGCGAGCCCGATTCTATGCCCACCTGCATCTTTATCATTCCGGCGCGGGTCATTTCGGCGAGGATACCCGGATATTTTATAAGCTGCCTCATATGTCCTTCGCAGAACCACACGAAATCGCGTTTTTTTCTGAGTTCAGAAAGCCCAGCGCACAGTTCGGAAACCCTTTCCCGCGACATTATCAGCGTGTCGTCGGCGAACGCGATATAATTAAGGGCGGGTTCGCTTGCGAACAATGATTCTATGTGGCTGACGACCTTATCGATGCTTTTAAGGCGCACCTTGCGCTTGAGCGAGCCTTCGTGGCAGAACGCGCATGAAAACGGGCAACCGCGGCCGGTTTGAATATACACGCTTTTGAATTCGGGCTTATTTATCCATCTGTGAAACGCGGGAAGCGGCAGGTCGTCTAAATTTTCAATGATCGGCCCGGCTTCGTTTTTTACGAGTTGCCCGGTCTCGCCGGCATAAATAATTCCGGCGAGTTTTTTCCAGTCGCCGGTGCCGTTATAAAGGCATTCTAAAAGACCGTGCAGCGTCAGCTCGCCTTCGCCGTAAACGGCTGCAAGACAACCGCTTTCACAAATATATTTCGCGTCGAATCCGCTTACCTGCGGCCCGCCCAGTATGACGGGTATTTTATACTGCCGTGAAATATGGGCGCTCAATTCGAAGACTTCAACGGTATTTTCATAATCGCAGTAAAGGCCGACGGCCAGTATTTTCGATTCTTTTAACTGTGCGGATATGAGATCGAGCGCCCCGGAAGGCTCGCCCTGAAAGACCAGCGGGTCGTATCCCTTGCTTTCGAGATAACCCGCCAGATAAAGGATGCCCGGCGATTCGTTGGTTATGCTCATCAGATCGTATGTGAACCTGTGAATATTGAGCAGAAGGATTTTGCCGTCCATTAATTCTCCAGTCGCTAGTCGTTAGTCGTTAGTC
>Ga0154467_1233_pt1 | contig 20566 bp, 11 predicted proteins | sample RifGroC2_FD_105660 | JGI IMG/M metagenome (GOLD analysis project Ga0154467, IMG submission 105660) | Candidatus Wallbacteria bacterium GWC2_49_35 | reverse complement strand
GTTTCTTTGATTTCGATGAAGAACTCATTTATTACGCCACCGCCTTTTCCTCGTAGGTTTTCCAGATCACGATAATGGGCGATACTACGAATATCGAAGAGTAGCAGCCGACTATCATGCCGCACATCATTGTAAGCGCGAATCCCGACAGCACTTCGCCGCCGAAGAAGAATATCGAGATAAGCGGGAGCAGCGTGGTCAAAACCGTGATAACGGTTCTCGAAAACACCTGAGCGAGGCTTTCGTTGACCATATCGTAATAACTGGTCTTTCTCATTATTTTGAAGTTTTCGCGGATACGGTCGCAAATGATGATCGTGTCGTTGATCGAATAACCGACGACGGTCAGTAAAACCGCGAGCTGCGACATATCGAACTCGATTCTGGCGAGCATTATAACGCCGAGCACTATTATAACGTCGTGGAACAACGCTAAAATGGCGGGAATGGCGAATTTGAACTCGAAAGTGTAGGTTATGTAAAGCAGAATGCCTATGAGCGCTACCATAACCGCGAAAACAGCCTGGGTTCTGAGCTCGGAGCCGACCGCAGGGCCTACCGAGGTTTCGCGGAGCGTATCTTCGATCTTGAGATCTTTGTCGAGTTTAGCCAGGCCGGCTTCGAATTTTTCGCGCATGTCTTTAAGCGATTTTACTTCGAGGCCTGTAGTTTTGTCTTTATAAGCTTCGTTGGCGAGGAAGTCGGTTTTAATTATTTTTTCTCTCGATTCGCCCCTTAAAAGAACGGTTTCGCCGCCCGGCATATCGCCGGTATAAGTAGACTGCACGACGCCGCTGAGGCCGCAGTCGTCTTTAAGTATCTGACGAATCTTGTCGTCGGCGACCGGTTTATTGAATTTAAAGTGGAGTTCGGTGCCGCCCTTGAAATCGACGCCGTACTTTAACGAGAAAGCGGGGGTAAAATAAAGCACAATAGTCAGAACGAATAATGCGGCTGAGATCGTATATCCGACATATCTCTGCGATAAAAAATCAAATTTTTTCACTTACTATCACCCTTTTAAAAAAATTAGATACTGATGGTTTTAGCTTTTCTGCCAGCGAGCAGTAGATCGAGCGTTACTTTAACGACGAATATCGCCGTGAACATCGATATGATGATACCGGACGAAAGAGTTATCGCGAAGCCTTTGATCGGGCCGGTGCCATAATAATAAAGCGCGAGGGCCGATATCAGGGTCGTTAAGTTCGAATCCCAGATAGCCGTGAAGGCCCTGTCGAATCCGGACTCGATGGCGGCGCGTACGGTTTTGCCCGCGCGCAGTTCTTCTTTGATGCGTTCGTATATAAGAACGTTCGCGTCAACTGCGACGCCGAGGGTAAGGGCGATACCGGCGATGCCTGGCAGGGTAAGCGTGCTGTTTAAAAGCGCCATTATGGCGAACAGGAACAGTATATTAAGGGTGAGCGCGAATGACGCGATCAATCCGCAGAATTTGTAGTATATTATCATGAATACGAATACAAGGCCCGCTCCGAATAAAGAGGAAACGACGCCTTTATGTATCGAGTCGCTGCCGAGCGACGGCCCGACGAGGGTTGCGCTGGCTTTTCTGACGGGCGCGGGAAGCGAGCCGGCTCTTAAAACGATCGAATATTTCTGGGCTATTTCGTCGCTGAAGCTGCCGGTTATCTGGGCGCGGCCGTTGGGAATTACCGACTGAACGGTCGGGGCGGTCTGAACTTTGCCGTCGAGGACGATGGCTATGTTCTGGTGCAGGTATTTGCCGGTTATGTCGGCGAATTTTTTAGCGCCTTCGGCGTTGAATTCCATAGATACGCATATTCTCTGCGATTCGTCGAAAGAAGGGCGCGCATCTACTACGTAATCGCCCGTCAGCAGGACGGTTTTATCGAGAACGTAAAGGGGGACCGAATCGGCCCTGGGGTCTTCTTTAGTTCCGGGCATGATCTCTTCGGTGGCCTCGTCTATCTTGTCGTTAAGCGAGGACGCGATTCTTTTCATGTGACGGAACTGCAGCTGCGCGGTCGAACCGATGACATCGATGGCTTTCTGGATGTCTTTTTCGCCGGGGAGCTGTATTCTGATGCGGCTTTCGCCCATCGTGGAAATAAGAGGCTCTTTAACGCCGAACTGGTCGATACGGTTTCTGATGATCTCGACCGCTTTGGCTGCGGCGTCGCTCACGGACTGTTTCGACTTTTCTCTATCGATGGTAAGGCGCCAGCTGTTTCCGCTTTTGGCCAGTATCGTGGGAGCGGCCACTTCGAGTGAAATATCGGCGCGTTTCATATTTTCGGCCGAGGTTTCAGCGATCGTTATGGTGAAGGCGTTACCGTTGTCTTCGCTTTTGAACGTAGCGCCGACCACGTTGTTTTTCTCGAGGGACTGCTTAAGCTGTTCGACCTTGTTGCCGAGCATGTTTTTAAACAGTTCGTCTGTATCTACCTCGTAGATAAGATCGATTCCGCCTCTTAAGTCGAGGCCGAGATTGATCTTTTTGTGCATAGGATAGATACTCCACAGTGCAAATAGAACCAATACGAAAATGAACATGACCTTAAACCTGATGTTCATTAAACCAAACTCCTTTACTATAAATGTTGGATTTTTCAATGAATATTGACAATAAAAATAACCCTGGTCGAAGCCGAAGATTATAGTTCCGATATATTAACATTATTTTACCGTCTTGTCAAATTGTTTTTTTCTTTTCGTCATTTTATTTTTTCCGGGCTGCATAAATTCAAATTCGGAATTACAAATTTAGATATTTACTTTTTGTGAAAATCATGTTAATATCTTTTTGCAAAAATTATCAACTGTGTAAATTGTAATTTGATCTATCCCCTTGCCGGGAATAAAACTACAAATATAAAAAGGAAGATGTGAAGTGGACTTTTTAAACTATGAAAATTATCTGAATAGATTCTGCACGGCGGTCATTTTTTACGTCGGGCTTCTGATCATAGTGCTTACCCTGATACCGGATTCGATCATACCGATCCAGCTTCCGGCGATGGTCACGATGTTCGCAGGCAACAGGCTTCCGGCCGACGCCTCGCTCTCCCTTTTTTACGCCCTTATAATCGGCGCGGGCCTTATAGTCACGGCCGCCGTCGTTCTGTATCCAAGGCGCATAATATCCGAGATCAACTTCTGGCTGCTTATAGCCATATTTTTAATACTTCCGTTCGCCTATTCGCGCGATACGAAGGAAAATTTTCTGCTGGTCAAAGAAACCACGCTCAGGCTGTTTCTGATCTCGATGTTTGCGATCTTTCTTTTCAGAAAACTTGCCACCGGCTCTTTCTATGACGCACTCAGGCGCGTGCCGTGGCATTTTTACGCCTTCACCGCCTTTGCCGCCCTATCGATCCTGTGGTCCTCCTCTAAATTCATGACATTCCACTATTCGATGATCCTGGCCTCGTATCTGGTGTTTTATATAGTGACCACCGATGCTTTAAGAAAGCCGTGGCAGTTCTACACGATCTCAGACATACTCATAACGGCGGCCGCCATCGCGTCTATGTACGGCATACTTCAATATTACAGGGTCGCCGGCACCAACCATAATTACGATCCGCTCTTCGGCGTCGGCGAGGTCATCGGCAACACCGACCGCAAAAGGGTTTTTTCGTTTTTTGGAAATCCCGTCTTTCTCGGGGTTTATCTTGACGCGGCGCTGCCCATAGCATTCGCCATGTTCTTCTCCTCGTTCGCGGCCGGCGCTCGCTGGGCGCATAAATATGAAAAATTCCTGCTGCGCTCGCAGGTGATCCTGCTCACTTTCGCCATCGTCTACTGCTTCGTCTTTATGGGCCTGGCCAATTCGTCGGTCAACTCGCTCATCGAAGCCTCGAAAATGCCGGGCGGCCCCGCCGTAAGCGACGCCAAAGTGTCCGATCTCATAACCTCCGCCGGATCCACTTCTTTCATAATCGCGCCGGTCGTCTTCTCGTGCCTTCTTTTCGGCGCGTTCTTTCTTTACCAGGCGGTCCCGTACTGGCAGGAACACGAAAAGCAGATATACCGGCTCGCAAACGGGCTTTTCTCGTTTCTGGCCATATTCGTGTGCATATTCGTCACATTCACGCGTACGGCCTGGATCGCGACCGCAGCCTCACTTTTCTTCTTCGCGATATTTATTCTCATTTACGCGCACGATCTTATATACGCTTACCGCAAATGGATACTTTCCTTCACCATAGTGGTCATTCTCGCGACGATACTGCTCACCGTGATGTACTTCAAGCCGAACCAGCTCAACACGGGCACCGAGTCGATCGCCGGCCGCTTCACGTCTTCGTTCACGGTACTGCAGCGAATAATGCTCTACGACATAACGCTTAACATAATCAGGCTCAATCCGTTGTTCGGACACGGCTTCGGCACCTACGGCAAGTTCTATCCCGAGCATCAGGCGAAATTCTACAAGGGCGAGTTCCGCTATCTTATCGACGGGATCAACTCGTTGTTCAAAAAAGCGCTGCCTAACAAATCGATCAATTTCGTTGTGTGGAGCTTTGAAAAAGTTACAACCTCGCGTTTTTTCCAGGTACTGATGATCTGCTATTTCGTCATATTCGTTCTCGGCGGGATGCTACTGATAATCTATTATAAACACATCCTGGCCCGGCACGCGGCCCAGCTCAAGGCGGCCGTCACTGCTTATCTGCTGTTGATAACGCTGCCTGTCCTGCTGGTTTTCCTGAAATTTTTGACCGTCTCGAAATCATACCTGGGCGTCGACGAAAATTTAATGTCGGTCAATCCCAAAGATTATTACTGGCTTTCGGCCGGCTTCTCGCACGTGCACAACGAATATCTGCAGATATGGGCCGATCTGGGCATTTTCGCTCTTTTCCTCTTTCTGTACGCGTTCTTCGATTATTTCCGCAAGGGCGGATCGCTTCTGAACAAACTTAAAAATTCGCCTGACCGCGTCATTATAATAGGCTATTTATGCGCCGTGACCGCGATGCTCGTCGAGTCTATCGCCAATTTCCCTTTCCAGCGCATAATGCCGATCCTCATAGCCTCCGTCGGCTTCGCCATGATATTCAACGGCAGGCGCATTTTCGGCGAGCAGATCGAAAGTTACGCGAAACTGGCCGCCTCGCCGGAAGGGCCGGATTCCGAAGCCGCCCTCCAGCAGCAGGCGCGAGCATATAATTACAATCCAAAAGATAATATAAGCGACGAGCCGCTTTACGACGACCATCTCGCGCTCTCCTCTATGCCGCGCGACAGGCGAGAGCATCTCAAACAGAACCTCTCGTTCTACGCGGTCATATCGGTTTCGGTGCTCGTATTAAATTACTTCCCGGCGCGCTACGTGGTCGGCAACGTCGATCTGAAATCCGGCCACACCTTCATCTCGCAGGCGCAGATGGTGCGCAACGAAGAAGAAAAATTCAGGGTGATCGTAATGGAAGGTCTGCGTTACCTGGAACGTTCCGTGGCGCGCGTGCCCTACAATTCCGAGGCGATATTCTGGTGGGGCGACACACTCAAGCTGCTCGGCCGCTACGACGACGCCATCGCCAAATTCAATCAGGCGCTTCAGTACACAAGCACCAAGCACGTGTTTTATTCGCGCGGCACGGCCTTCTTCGAAAAATTCAAGATGGAAGGCAAGCCCGAGTTCATGGAACAGGCTAAAAACGACTGGAAACGCGCGATCGAGATCAACCCCAACTTTCCGCAGCCGCTTTTCCACCTGGGCTATCATGAATTCCACGCGGGCAATTTCAAGGAGGCCATCGCCTACTTCAAAGAAGCCATCAAATGGGATAACAACGAGGGCCTCGCCGCAGAAGCGTATAAATTCGCCGGCATATCGGCCTATTATATAAAAGACGACACGGAGGCCATATACCTTATGGGACAGGCGCACAAGCGCGGAGTTCGCGGAGTGAGCAAATACCTGGGCGGCCTGCTGCTTAAAGCTCATAAATACGAGGAAGCGCTTCCTTGCCTCGAGGACGCGGCGCGCGAAAATCCCGGCGACAAAGAAGTTTACGCGAGCCTGCTGACCGTCTGCCAGAGGCTCAATATGCTCGACAGGGCGCTCGAAATAGTCAATCTGCGCAATCCTTCGAAAGACACCGCGGAGTATTTCTACGAGATAGGCAGGCTTTACGCCGCGCAGAAAAATTACGATCGCGCGCTTATCGACCTCGGGCGCGGGCTTGAAAAATACCCCGAAAACATAAAGATCAACGAAGAGATCGGGCGAATATACTTCGACGAAAAGAAAAACTACCAGGTGGCCGCCACGTTCTTCGAAAAACTGACGAAACTCGAACCCGACAACCTTCGCACCATCTATAACCTCGGCGCGTGCCATTTCAGAACGGGTAATTTCGACAGAGCCCGCGAACTCTGGTCCGACATCAAAAAACGCGACCCGAAATTCCCCGGCATCGACGAATATATTAAAAGCGCCGAAAGAAAAGCCGGAACGGACGACATCAAAACTACCGTTACCGCGCCCGACCAGGCGCCCGCGGCCCCTGAAAATAAAAGCGCCGTTCAGAGCGCTCCAGCCGCCCCGCCGGAAGCCAAAACCTCCGAAAATTCAGTAAACGCGGCCACGACCACGGAAAACGAAAGCAAAAATTCGTTCTTCAAATATTAACGCGAATACGCTATAATAAAAATCGATAAAAAAACAGGGGCGCCCGGATGGAGGCCCCTGTTTTCTTTATGTTTATGTGCGTTGGAATGTATCTGGTTTTACTTCAGCTGGTGGGCGAAGTGCACGATTTCTTTGATCTTGTCGAGCGATTCAGCGCGGGCCAGATAGCCGTAGTCGCCGAGGGCGGCGCTGAATACAGAGAATATCTGCTCGTGGTGGGCGATATTATCGCCAAATTCGCACATTATGGCGTCGTGCGAGTAAGCGTAGTTCTTGCTGTTTTTGCGGCCGATATAGCAGCAGTGGTATTTTCTTTCATAATGAGTGCGGAACTCGTTATAAAGTACTACATTGGCCCATTCGCGGTATATGTCGATGTCGTTTGCGAAGTTGAACATATCGGTGGTAAGGCCGCCGGGCGGGCGCATGTTGACTTCGAGCGCGACTATCTTATTGTCTTTCTGCCTTCTAAAAAATTCGAAATGGAATATCTTTTCTTTTACGCCGAACACTTTTAAAGTGTTGCGGCCGGCCTCTTCGAGGTCTTTAGGAATGTCGCGCAGCGAGTAATAGAACACGTGCGAATCGTCGTTGACCGCTTCCATGATGCCGTCGCTGTAAGTATGTGAAGTAAAGAACACGAGGTTGCCGCTCTTATCGACGAGGCCGTCGAAGGTGAATATTTTTCCAACTATGAACTCTTCCATAATATATACCGTCTGGTGGCGGGTATTTAAGAACATTTCGAGTTCTTCCTTGTTGTGTATCTTGTATGTGTCCGCTGCGCCAACGCCGTTATCGGGCTTGGCAACGACGGGATAGCCGACCTCTTTAATGAAATCGAAAGCGTCCTGTGTACGGTTGATGAGCACGCCGCGGGCGACTTCGACTCCGGCTTCGATGAATTTTTTCTTCATGCGCGATTTGCATTTCATATCGAGGATCGTGTCGTTCTTAACGCCGAATACGTTGAAGTCGGTCCTGAGGGCCGCCTCTGTCTGAAGCCAGTATTCGTTGTGCGAATCGATGCGGTCGATCTTTCCGTAGCGATGAGTGAAATAGCCGCAGGCCGAAACGAGCTGCTCGTAGCTGTGCATGTTCTTGACTCTGTAATATTCTTTAAGGGACCATTTGAGTTCGGGCTTTAGATTGTCATAATGCTCGTCCGCGAGCCCTAATACGTTGGCGCCCGCCTCTTTTAACCTGACGCAAAAATTATAGAAATTAGGCGGGAAATGAGGTGAGATATATACATAGTTCATACTACTTGAAGCGCCCCCTGTCTTTATTTTGGTTTTATTTTCATGGAAGATCGATTTTTAAAAGCGATGCAAATATAAAGAGCCGAATAAGTTTTTTTAAGAATTAAATCGTTAATATTTTTAGTAACAATATTTTACTAAAAAAAACGCCGTTTGTCAAAAATAATCTCATAATAATCTCATAATTGTAAAAATAAAATAGTTGAGTAATAAAACGGGGAAAATGTAATTGACAAATGCGGCGAATAATTATAAAATCATCGAATATGAAGATACTGCACATTTCCGACATTCATATAGGCGCCAAACTCGGCCGCTACAGCCAGAACGACGACATCAGAAAATGCCTCGCGCGGATTGTCGATTTCTGCGTTTGCGAACATGTGAGGCTATTGATCGCGGCCGGCGATATTTTCGATTCGTACAATCCGTCGGCCGAATCGGAGGACATATATTACAACTTTTTAAACGAAGCGAGTTCCGCAGGCATCAGCGCGGTAATAATAGCAGGCAATCACGACAATCATGAAAGGCTTTACGCGCCTGCGAAGTTTTTGAAGCGCCATAACATCATGGTGGCGGTCAATAACGCGCAAAACTTCTACGCCCCGTTCGAACTCGCCATCGACGGCGAAAAAATATCCATAGCCGCCGTTCCTTATGTTTACGACGCACAGATAATCGACCCGGCGGCCTCGATCGACGGCGGCGAAACCGCAGCGGCGAAAGCGTATTCAGAAGCTTATAACGCGATAACAAAGCGCTGCGCGCAAATGTGCGCGTCAGAAAATAAAATACTCGTCGCACACGCATTTTTCGCGGGCGCCGTCAACTGCGGCAGCGAAAGGAATATTCAGCGGGGCAACAGCCTTCTGGTGGACGCCTCGCCCGCCGCGGGCGATTTTTTATACTGCGCATTCGGCCATCTGCACCGCTTCCAGAAAATAACTGAAAACGCTTACTACAGCGGCTCGATAATACCGGTTTCGATAGACGAGGCCGTACACCCGAAAAAAATGATACTCATCGACACCGGCGCCGCGAAGGCTGACGATAGAATAAAATCTATAGAGCTCCCCGCTTTCTCGGCATATAAAAACCTCGCCGGCGGGTTCGACGCGGTATATTCCGAATTGAAAATTTTAAATGACGCTTATATTTCGGCCGTTTTCACCGAGGCGCTGAGTCTGCAACGGCAGGACCTTCTGCTGAAGACCGCCCGCGACAACAACATCAGGATAGTTTCCCAGGGCTTCGACATAAAGCGCCGCGCAGGCGAGGCTGACGGCGGCGCGGACGCGGATGCATCCGATGCATATCTGAAAATGTCGATGACACGCCTTTTCGAAGAATATCTCAGGGCGGAAGGCGTGAGCGACGCCCGGCTCGTCGAAAAATTCGACGCGATCGCCTCAGAATGCGGCCGGGGCAAAAGCGGGGACGGCGGCATATGAAACTCGATTCGCTGAGGCTCCGAAATATAAATTCGCTCAAGGGCGAACATTTCATCGATTTTTCCGCGCCGCCGCTGGCGGATTGCGCCATGTTTCTCATCACCGGGCCCACCGGAAGCGGCAAGACCACCATACTCGACGCCGTCACGGCCGCGCTTTACGACAGAACTCCGCGCCTGAACAGCAAAACGACAAGGGCTCTCAAAAGCCAGAGCGCGGAATCGGCCATGATAGAGCTTTGCTATACCGTCAGGGGAGAGCGCTATAAAAACGTCTGGCAGGTCGACAAAAAAGATAATAAAAAGATAAGCGTTTACAAGGACGGCGAACTCGTAAGCGGTCTGAAAATAAGCGCGCTCGCAGAGAAGACCTTCGAAATAATAGGAGCGGACTTCGACACGTTCGTAAAGACCATCGTTCTGGCGCAGAACAAATTCGACGAATTCATCAAATCCAGGCCCGACGAACGCCGCAGGATCATCGAATCAATAACCGATAACACGGTTCTCGAAGAGATCAAAAAAAGGATAAAGGACGAATACGACGCCTTCGGGCAGCAGTACCTGGCGATGAAGCAGAAAGTCGAAACGCTTAAAGCGCTCGCCGGCTCGGCCGACCCTGAAGCGCTGAAAAGGCTTCTGGCCGAAAAACTATCACTGCTTGAAATCGAAAAAAAAGCGGCGGCCGCGGCCGCTAAAAATAAAAACGGGTATGAAACGCTTAAAGCGCTTCACGCGGAACTTGCCGCCGCGAACGATGAACTTGTAAAGATCAACGCCGGCTGTAATTTTGCCGCCATGCTCGCTGAGATCGCGTTGCTGAGGACCGTCCGCGATAAATTCGGAGCGATGATCCCTGAAATGAAAAATATCGCCGGCCGGCTCGAATCGAAAAACGCCGCCGCCGTTGAAGAAAAGACGAGGCTCGGCAAACTTGAAAAAGAAATATCCTCGGCCGCCGGGGCGTATGCCGCCATAAAAAAAGAGCGCGCCGAATTCGATGCGGCTTACTCGAAAAAGAGCGCCGGAGTATCGGCCGCGCGTTCTCTGGCAGGTCCTTTCGGGGAAGCCTCCCGTAATCACGCCGCCGCCCTCGCGAAGATAGCCGAATTGAAAAAGAGCGCAGCGGAATCGGAAGCGGCGGCCGAAAAGATCCGTAAATCCATAAAGGCCGCCGAAACCGAAAAAAAGGCGCTCGAAGACGGACGGACGCTTTACGGGCCCGGGTATGAAAACAGCGAAGAAGCGTTTTACGAGTTCAGATCGAATATCGAAAGAATAAAAGCCCTGAAGGCGGAACTCGAAAAAAGCGGGGCCGAGATCAAAAAGAACGGATCGGCCATGAAGGCCGAAGGCGCGCGGATCGAAGAGCTGCGGAATAAAATCCTGAAAAATTCCGCTGAGGCGGGGCTGCTGACCGAAGAAAACACGGCGGCCGAAAAGTCAAAAGCGGCGCTGGAAGCCGAATACGAATTATGCGCGGCCGGCGAGACTGCCGCGGCGCTGAGAGAAAGGCTCGTCTCCGGCGAAAAATGCCCGGTGTGCGGCAGCCGCGAGCATCCCGACGCCGCGAAGGAATTCCCGCTCGCGCGCGACGCGAAAAAGATCAAATCTGAAATAAAAAATTTCGAGGCTAAAATAAAAACATGCGAGGCGGGACTGAGGGCGTTAGAGGCTTCGGGCGCGGCCGATCGGGCGACCATAGAGGCGCTGGCGGCGGCGCTCGACTCGAAGACCGCCAGCGATATTATTTTAACGGAGGCATACGGCGAGGCGGCGGGCGAGTTGAATTCGTTGAAATTCTCCCTCACGGCTCCGTTCGCGCTCGAAGACGATAAATACGATGAGGCTGCCGAAAGATGGGCTGCCGCGATAAAATTTCTGGCGGGGCATAAAGACAATATGGCCGCCGTCGAAAAAAAACTCGCCCTGAGCGTCAACGACATGACGAACGCCGCCGCTAATATCGGGCGTTTGAAAGAGTCGCTCGAAGATGCCGCCGCGGAAGCCGGGGCTCTGAAAAAACACAAAGACGGGCTCGAATCGGAAATTAAAAATATCACGGGCGGCGAAACTCCCGAATCCATACTGGCCGGTCTCGAAGCCGCCAAAAGTTCTCTGGAAAAGCGTTTCGAGGCGGCCGAAAGCGTATTTAATTCATTAAATTCAGCCATAGCGGCCAAAAAGCATCTGATCGAAAATATCGAAACCGAGATAGCTGCACTTAAAGAAAGTTCACTCGCCGCCCGGGCCGCTTTCGAGGCCGCTCTCCGCGAAAGCGCCATGGACGAGAGGACCGCTCTGCAAAAGCACGGGCACATAAAAGAACTAAGCGCCATGGAAGCCGGTTATAACGAAAAGATGACGGCGAAAAGCGTCGTCGAAGGCCGCGCGGCCGGACTATCCGAAAAGATCGGCGGAAGGGTCTTCTGCGAAAGCGCGCTCGCCGGACTCGCCGAAGAGCAGCGCCGCAGCTCGGAAGCCGTAGAACTGCTGAACCGCGAGGCCGGCGGGATAGCGGCCGATCTGAAAAAGCACGCGGAGGCCCTTGCCGACTATGAAGCCGAGACGGCCAAATTCGAAAAAAATAACGCGGAGCATGAAACGCTCGAGCAGTTATATCTTCGGACAAAAGACAACCAGTTCCGCGATTTCGTTCTGGCATTTTACCTTAAAAACCTGCTGCTGCTGTCGAACCAGTATCTGAAAACGCTCACCGGCGGCCGTTACGAACTGATGTTCGATCTGGACTCGTCGAACGCTATTTTCATCAGGGACTACTTCAACGAGGGCAGGGAGCGTGAAATAAACACTGTGTCGGGCGGCGAGGGATTCATGGCGAGTCTGTCTCTTGCGCTCGGACTGAGCCAGGTGAGTTCGGGCGAGGGCAGGATAGAGTTCATGTTCCTTGACGAGGGTTTTGGCGTTCTGGACACGGGCACGCTCGAAGACGTGCTGGACATGATATCGCGGCTTAACGATACAGGCCGGAAGATAGGCATAATAAGCCATATCCAGCAGGTCAAAGAGCGCATCGACACGCGCATCGAACTCATCAAAAATAATGACGGCAGCTCGAATATTAAAATTTATTGACGGCGCGGAAATTCATTATTAACACTTGATTTTGATCTTGATAATGTTTATTTATTGTAAAAGACATAAATTAATTTTGCTGGCCGGCAATAATCTTTTCTCCGCTCGCGGTCCGACGGGCAAGGAAGCACTAGTGCAGAGCGCGCCACGGATGGCAAAGCGCTCTGTCTCGGCGCCTACGGCGCCTGCGGAGGCTTCGCTCCGAAAAATTATTGCCGGCCTTGCTGATGTAAACTAACTAATTTCGCTTACTATAGTAACGCATAACCTAATTATATATTCCGAAAGGATGACGATCGATGAATGAGTATATCAGGTCGGGTCGGGACGGGCGCCCTTTTAAAATAAGGGCTATGGCGCTGACCGCCTTTCTGCTTTTATTACTGCCAATCCTGTCCTCGTGCATTTTCACAGATGGCGAACCCGACCCTTCAAGCGCATATCGCGAGCTCACTATTTATCACATCAACGACCCCCATTCGCACCTGGACCCGCTGAAAGACCCGGCCGACGGAATTTATTACGGCGGCGCGTCAAGGCTTAAAACTCTTCTTAACGGGGCGAACCGGAATAAATCAATATTTCTCGCGGCGGGCGATTTCGTCCAGGGCACGCTGTACTACAATTTTTTTCACGGCGCGGCCGAAGTGGAAGTTTTCAACGCCATGGGCGTCGACGCGGCCTGCCTGGGAAACCATGAATTCGACGGCGGCACGGCCCAGCTCGAATCTTATTTTTCAAAGACGGCCTTTCCCCTTCTATGCTCGAATATAGTTTTCAAGACGAGCCCTTCGCTCGCCGCGCTTATAAAACCTTACGCCGTGATCGAAAAGAATGGGCTTAAAATAGCCGTGATCGGCGCCGACACGCACGAGCTGATAGATGACTCTCCGAAGCTCGGAACCGACATCGCAGTCGACGACCCTTCGGAGGCGGTTAAAAAACTCGCCGCCGAACTTCGCGGCGGCGTCGATCTGGTGGTGGCGCTGACGCATATCGGCCACGACGTCGACCTGAAACTCGCCGCGGAAGCGGAAGGACTCGACATAATAATCGGCGGGCACTCGCACACCGCGGTCGAACGCCCGGTCGCCGTAGCCGGCAAGGGCGGCGTCTGTTACGTTGCCCAGGCGGGCGCGTATATGAAATATCTCGGCTGGCTGAAACTCGGCGTGGCGCCTAAAGAGTTTGTCCGCCCTGGCGCGGCGCGTTTCATTTTCGAGACGGGCGGCCTGACGCCGATTGATCAATCCATAACGCCGGATGCCGCGGTGGATGCCATAGTACAAAAATACAGCGGCCAGATCGGCCAGGAGGTCAAAAAGGTCATAGCGCACACGGCCGTCGAGCTCGTCGGAACCAAAGATATCGCGCGCAGCCGTGAATGCAATCTGGGCAACCTTTACGCCGACGCCCTCCTCGAAAGCACCGGCGCGGAGCTCGCGATCGTAAACGGCGGAACCTTCCGCCAGTCGATAACCGGCCCTGAAATATCGGTCGAGAGCGTATTGAACGCCTCCCCCTACGACAGCGTCGTCGCCACCATAAACGTCAGCGGCGAGGACATTCTCGAAGACCTCAAAATGACCTTCGCGCGCGCCGACGGCATCTGGGGCGGATTCCTTCAGGTTTCGCGCGGCGTCAGGATCGCCTCCGAAAACGGCGCGCTGATTTCCGCCACGCTGAACGGCGCCGCCATAGACCCTTTGAAGACATACAAACTCGCAACCAGCGATTATATAGCGGGCGGCGGCGACGGTCACTCCAGATACGCGGGTAAAAATCCGGACCTCGGCGCCATGCTTAAAACAAACGACGTCGTTATCGAATATATAAAAAACCTGCCCCAGCCGGTGAATTACACCACTGAGGGCAGGATAGTCATTACTATTAATCAGGCGCCGGTTATTTTTAACCGGCCTTAACCAGTTATTTTATAAGTCATTTGACGGCAGGGCTCACTGTCCCGCCGAGAGCGCCAGACGGAATCCGAGCGCGCGGGCGCGCGTCGATGGAAAATCATATCCACGGCTGGCGGACCGACAGTATTTTGCTCCATTAATATACGAGCCGCCGCGCAACATAATTGAAGTGCCTGTCAGAGGACCGACCGGATCGGTCACGGCGGAACTTGTATAACTTCTCAGCCAGCGGTCGCTGCACAATTCCGTGGCGTTGCCCGCCATGTCATATAAACCGAAGGCGTTGGCGGCCGCGGAGCCGGACGGATGTACGTAACCGTCGGGCTTCTCGGCCGAATTTGAATTGCCGGAATACCATGCGTAATCGCCTATAGCGGAGTAGGCGGAATCTTCTCCCCAGTAAAACGCCGTCCGCGTTCCGCCGCGAGCCGCGCATTCCCACTCGGCCTCGGTAGGCAGTCTGAAATCGGCGTAACCCGAGGGTTTTAATGTATTTATCTTTTCCAGAAAGCCGCCGGTACCGCATATATCATTCCATGAAATAAAATAGGCGGGATAATTATCGCCAAGGCCGTAAGTCGCCGTGGGCGAGCTCGTTCCCGGCCAGCTTCCGTATATTTTAAGCCACTGCGCCTGCGTAAACTCGTATTTTCCAATATAAAAATCACGTGACAGCGTTACGCCGTGAACCGGGCCTTCATTCGTGTTCCGGTCTTTCTCGGTATCGGGACTGCCCATCTGAAAAGTGCCGGCCGTTATCCTGACCATTTCGATCGTCACGCCGCCGCCCAGGTCGACCGTTAACGTTCCGCCGGCGCCGGGAGTCGCCAAATTTATCGTATAGGCAGCGATTGTAACGGTAGAATCGGTCATACCGCTCTTCACCGCTACAGCTTTGATCGTCTGAGTCGATGAAACGGTTATCGCGCCGCCGTATAAGGCGCTCGCGGATGACGGCGTCGTGCCGTCGGCAGTATAGTGGATGACCGCGCCCGCCGTCGTGCATGTGATCGTCACGCTCTGCGCCGTGGTATAAGTCCCGCCGGCAGGAGTTATCACGGGAGCTTCAACCGCGGGCGGGGGCGCGATATTAACCGTAAAGACTGCGCTTGTAACGGCGGAATCGGTCATGCCTGATTTTATCGCTATCGCTTTTATGGTCGTGTCAGCCGAAATATTCAGGGGCGTACTGTATACCGCGCTCGAGCCCGTCGGTTCTTCGCCGGTATGAGTATAGTGGATGGCCGCGCCCGCCGTCGCGCATGTGATCGTCACGCTCTGAGTTTCGGTATAAGACCCGCCGGCAGGAGTTATCACGGGAGCTTCAACCGCGGCGGGAACGGACCCGCCGTTAAAACTTATCGCGCCGCCCGCAAAACTTAAGACGGTGTCCGCAATGAGGTTCATAAAGTAGGATTCGCCATAATTAAATTTGGGATCGACGCCGTCGAGCGCCTGCGGAGTACCGCCTGAATCCTTGACGACGGAAATGAACGAGCCGGCCGCCGCGCTCCATTTATATAGCCCCTTCAACGCCGAATTCCCTTTAAGAAGCTCAGAAAATGCTACCGAAGTGACGGACACCGAAATTCCGACAAGATTAAAGCCGGCTTTCATTGAAATATCGGGAACGGAAGTTACTGCCGGACCCTGCACCGTTACGGTTCCCGCCGCCTTCGATTTGACGATATAACCCTTGCCGGCCGCAACCGAAGAAAGCGTTCCTTCCGAAAGGCTCAGAAACGAGCCTGCGGCAGAGCTATACAGGTATATATCTTCAATGAGCGTCGAGTTTGCCTGCTGAAGTTCGCCCGGTGTAAGGGCCGGACTTACCGTAAAACTTACGAAATTAAAACCCGACTTTAAACTCAGCGTCTGAACATCAGTCTGAGCATATAATACCGGAACTCCCGACGCTATTATTGCCGCAACGGCAATAATAACTATAAGTGTTGCAATGATTTGCTTTTTCATTGTTTTACTTCCCCCTTAAAAATTTGAATTTACGATATTTAAATAAGATCATTACCAAAGTATTTATTAAATTTAATTTAAAATAAATTATTACCGACGAAAACAGAAGTCGAAAATTAATTGACATTAAATTTAACTTAAATTTATTTTTAAAAATATAACATATACCGAAAAGTATGTCAACATTTTTTGCGCCTTTTTCGCCATTTTATTCATTGTCTTATAGTGATGTTTTTTATGTTTCAGGCACTTAATTAAATGGCCCCGCAGCGGCGAGTGTATCCGAAAAAAATAAAAGGCCCCTCGATATTCGAAGGACCTTTTTATTGTTCTTGTTTTTTATAGTTTATTAACTATTTAAGTTCAGAAATTAAGTCGCTGTAATTAATGAAGCCGCTAAATGTGAAAATTATTATAATCCGGCAACTTTATCGCCGGTATTGATCACTTCATGGCACCACACTTCGCCGTCTTCGACGAGAGCTTCGGTGAGGGCTTCTTTGCTGTATTTAACGCCTTTGCCGCTGCCGCCGGAATATCCGCCCTTGAACTTACCGTTCCACTGGCCGGCGGGATCGTTCACTGTATAATTCTGACCGTCGAATCCGGTTATGGTGACCACGTGGCCGCTCGGAGTGAACCAGCCGTGGGCTATAACGGGTTTGCCTTCGGCGAGGAGTTTATTGACGAACTCCATCGTTGCATCGGTGTGCGATTTGATGCGCACACTGAGGCCGGCGTCCTGCGCGAGCCCATTGAAAACATTTTCGAGGCCCGCGGGAGTCTGCGCCATATCTTTGCCGAATGTTTTGGTTACCTGGTCGGGAGTGCCGTTCCATCCGTATTTAGCCAGGACCATAGCCAGCGATGTATTCTGGCATGTGGATGCCGAGAAAAAATCGTTGTCGTACTGATTGAAGTAAGGCGTGGACGCGTCGGCTTTCTTTTCTGCGGCGGCGGGTTCAGCCGGCTGTTTATTTTCGGTATCGGCCGCTTCGTTATTGGCGACAGCAGGAACAGCATCGGTATTATTAGCGTCAGCGTTAGCCGCGGAATTATCGGACTCGGGGTTGGCGCCTTCGGTTTCGGTTTCATTAACGTTCGCGTTAGCGTCCGCCTGAGCGGCGGGAGCGTCGGCAGCTACAAGGTCGGCATAGACGTAAGCGTCTTTTCCGTTGAATTTTATTTTATACCATTCGCCTTCTTTGCCGGTTATTTCTATTTTGGTGCCTTTCTGGAGAGTGCCGATTATTTCGCCCCACGGGCCGGTGCGGATGTTGAGGCCGTTCGGGTCTTCGTCTATAACGGTTCCGCTTTGAGCGGCTGAAGCCGAACTATCGGAGACGGCCGGAGCCGAAGCGCCGGACTCGTCAGTAGAGGCGGGCGGCACCGCGTCGCCGCCGGCGGGCTGGTTCTGGTTTTCAGCGCCGTTATTGTTCACTTCGACGCCAACTCCCTGAGTAGCGCCTTCTACGGCGTTCGCGCCTTCGGTGGCCGCGCCGCTGATATCGTTCGCCGCCTGATTCGCGGCGCTGCCGATCTCTTCGCCGGCCTGTTTAATGTCGTTTTCAGCCGACGAGAACAGTTTTTTAAATTCATTTATAAGCTGCTTGAAAAGATCGATTATGCCTTTGAATATGTCTTTAAAACCTTCAAAAAGGCCTTTGAAACCTTTTTTGATCGATTCGACGCCGCTTGCGACGCTTTCAGTCGTAGCCTGAACGCCGTCGCCAGCGGCCGCCTGTGACTGATTGCCGGTGGCCGTCTGAGTATTATCGTTTGAAATTTCAAGTTTATTGACGCTCTGATTCAGGTCTTCGATGCCTCCGGCATAAGTTCTGGATACGCCCGCCGACGACATAAATAACGAAAGTATAAAAACGCAGATAATTGAAACGGTTATTTTATTATAAATGTTTTTACTCATAAAGATAACGCCTCCCGATTAAAAAATTAAAAATAATTTTTTCATAATTTAATACTTGATTTAATTAATTATTGTTCCAGTTTTTATTTTTCAAGTTGTTTTTCAGTTTTTATTTTTATTCTTAACTATCCGTTTTTCTTTTTTCACTGATATTTTCCAACTATAGTAAGAGACATAAATTAATTTTGCCGGCCTTCCTGATGTAAATTAAGTAATTTCGCTCACTGTATATATAACACAGAGCAATTATATCAAAAAACATAAGTTCTGTCAATTTTAACTATCTGCTTTAAGCGACGCGGACCGGCAGGAAAATTGCGACCGGCTCGGGAAGCCCGGCGTTAAAATTCTTGACATCGCGCCGTGATTAATGTATAATAACTGCGAAATTAATCCTTCATTCTATCAGTCCGAAAGGAGCACGGCCGTGAGCCATGTCTGGACGCCCGAAGCCCAAAAACACAATCTTCACCTTTCCTGGAACGATACATCAAAAGAAGCTTATTTATATGAAAAGCAGTCCAGCGGAAAAGTCCGCTGCCTTCTTTGCCCCAGGCTCTGCGTAATAGCCGAAGGCAAAACCGGCTTCTGCAAGGTCCGAAAAAATATAGGCGGCACACTGTACGCCCAGTCATACGGTAAAGCCACTCACGTGACGGTCGAACGCATCGAGACCGAGGCCGTTCATCATTATAATCCGGGCGGAAAAATACTTTCCCTGGGCAATTTCGGATGCAACCTCGACTGCGACTACTGCCAGAACTGGATGTATTCGCAGTTCGAATACTCCTCCCCTGAGCATATCCACGATTATTCCGCGAGGCAGGTCGTCGACATGGCGCTCGCCGACAACATTAAAATGCTTTCATGGACCTATAACGATCCCGCCGTCTGGTTTGAATTCGTAATAGACACTGCGCGCGAATCTAAAAAACACGGGCTGAAAAACCTATTTAAATCAGCGTTTTTCCTTACCAGCGAAGCGGTCGACGAGCTCATCAAGGTCATCGACGTTTTCGCCATTTCGATCAAGGCCATGGACGAAGATTATTATAAAAAATTCACCAAGGGCTGGCTGCCGCCCGTGCTCGAAAACACCAGGCGCGTCCACCGTTCCGGAATCCATTACGAGCTCAGCAATCTCGTCGTGACCGATCTGACGAATAACAACGATAATTACGATAAAATGATCAATTTCATACTGCGCGACCTTTCGCCCGAAACTGCGATCCATTTCACGCGTTTTCATCCCGACTACAAATACATGGCGAGCGAAAAAACCCCGCTGGCGGATGTAATGAACGCCTGCGACCGCGCGCGCGCCGCCGGCATTAAATATCCGTACGTCGGCAACGCATTCGAATGCGACGGGCTGAACACTTACTGCCCGTCATGCGGCGAGCTTCTCATCAGGCGCTACGGCCTGAACACCTACATCAAACCGGCCATCGGCGACGACGGCAGATGCGTTAAATGCGGCTGCCAGACGCCCGTCGTTCACATCGATCCCGCCGCCCGCCGGCCTGAAGAAATAGAATAAGGAGTTCGCGGCTAATTATGAAATCATACAGATACAAATGGACGCCTGAATTTTATCTTCTCCACCTGCAGTTCAACAATCCCTCGCGCCTGCCATTCGAAGCGGTCATAACGCGCAATTTCACAGGCGGCTCCACAAAGCGAGAATCCGAGCCTTCCAAAGACGGCATGGACAGCCACCGCATACTGGTTTCACGCTCGCACCCGAAAGAAGTCGATTTCGTGATCGAATATCCTGCATCTATCGAGATGGAAATCTACGAACTCGACGACAGGGCCTATTATCCGACGAAGCCGGTTTATAAGGGATAAACTTTTTATTGACTAACGTAAAAGTACGAAGGCGATGCGATGTCCATATCTGCCAAACCAAAACATAAAACCGGCGCGCCCGAAGCGGCCGTCAAAAAATTCTGGAAATTCTTCATAGCGGCCGAGTATGAAAAAGCCGGCGCGCTTTTCGAACGCGGCGCGAAAATATACTGGCCCTGCACCAATGAGGTATTCGACGATTTCGAAAACTTCATTAAAGTCAACAGAGACTATCCGGGCGCTCATAAAATAACGCTCGATAATATCGTTTCCGCCGGTGACACCGTAATTTCAGTTATTCTCGTCGAATCGAATTTCGAGGGCAGGCCTGAACCCATGTTTTTCAGGGCTGTCTCATTCTTCAAGCTCACGGAAGGCCTTATTTCCGAATTGAGCGAATACTGGGCCGAAGTGACCGCACCTCCCGAATGGCGCGTAAAGAGCGGACTGACC
>Ga0154467_1238_pt1 | contig 24824 bp, 20 predicted proteins | sample RifGroC2_FD_105660 | JGI IMG/M metagenome (GOLD analysis project Ga0154467, IMG submission 105660) | Candidatus Wallbacteria bacterium GWC2_49_35 | reverse complement strand
CATCTGAATGATAGCCGCGTCGTTATATTTCTGCCATGCGGCAGCTTTTACGGTCATCGCTTCGGCTTCGGACTGGCCTTTAGCCTGAATGATCTGCGCTTCGGTCATACCGCGGTTCTTTTCTATTTCGATATCAGTCAAGCCTTTAGCTTTTGAAACGTCTGCTTCGGCGAGACCTTTCGCTTTTTCGACTTCGGCCCCCGTGAGACCCTTCGCCTTTTCAACTTCGACTTCGGTGAGGCTTTTAAATTTAGCGGCGCCGGCGAGCATTTCTATTTTCTGCTTTTCGGCTTCGGCGGCCTTGATGACCGTGGCCTCGAATTCCTGCTGTTTTCTCATAACTTCTTTCTGCTGGATCTCGATCGATTTTTCTTTTTCGACGATCTGCACGTTCATTTCTTCGCGCTTGACTTCCTGCTGTTTTATGTTGTATTCGAGGTCGTAGGCGAGATCGGTCTGCGCCTTCTTTTTATTGACGGAAGCCTGATATTCGGCCTGGTTCATCTCGTAATCGCGCGTTTTTTCGGCGATGCGCGTCTTCGCTTCGATCTTGGCTATCTCGCCGTCGCGGGCCGCTTCGGAAGCTTTTATCGTAGCGACCATCTGAGCGTTCGCTTCGCCTATGGAAGCGTCTTTTTTGATTTCGGCGATGCGGGCCTTACCGAGCGATTCCAGGTACTGGTTTTCGTCGGTAATGTCGCGCAGGGTGAATGAAACTATGCAAAGGCCCATGTTGGAAAGATCGGGCGCGGAGACCTGCTGTACCTTTATGGCGAACTCGTCGCGGTTCTTATAAATGTCTTCGACCGTCATCGTGCCCAGTATCGCGCGCAGGTGACCTTCGAGCGTCTGGTGGGCTATTTTCATGATCTCGTTCTGGGTCTTCGAAAGGAACTGTTCGGCCGCGGTGCCTATGGAGATCTCATCCGATTTGACCTTGATCTGCGCGACGCCGTCGACGAGCACCGGAACGCCGTGAAGCGTTATGACCGGGGGCGTTTTGATGTCGAGCGTGATCAATTCCATGGACATGATCTGCGCCTGTTCTATTACGGGAATGACGAACGCGCCGCCGCCGTGGACTATTCTGTAGCCGACGACCGTCGATGTGCCATCGGGATGGAGCACTTTGCGCTTGCGGCCGGAGATGATCAAAACTTCGTTGGGGCCGACTTTGATATACCTCGACGCCCAGATATAGACGAAAAGGAAAATTACCAGCAATATAAAACCGGCCATGTAAGCCGCCGTTGAAGACATGGAATTCAGAATTTCCATAAAACTTCCCATCTCCTTTTTATAATTTTGATGCGTTTAAAATTTTTATATTTAATTTTATTTTCGAATTTTTATTCCTGGACATAGACGTAATTATTATCGGCCCTGATTATATTGACCTTCCTGTTTTTTTCGATGGGCTTGCCGTCGGCCGAGCGGGCCATGGACACCTGGCGGCGTCCCTTGGCCGCGAAAACTACCTGGCCTATGGGATTTTCATCGTTTATTCCGACCGTCATGTCGCCCGGGAGCCCGATCATATCGTCCAGGCGCACGTTAGAGGTGCTCTGCGTTTCTCTGAAGATCAGGGCGAATACGTAGAAAGTGAAGACCGCCACGACCACGGCGAATATTACGCCGGCAACTGCGCCCATCGGGGCGAAATTGTTGCCGAAGACCTTCTGCCAGCATATTCCGAAGCCGCCGAATGAAGTGGCGAACACGGAAATGGTCATTGGAGATAAAATGGAAGGGGTGGTAAGATTCGAATCGCCGTGTTCGGCGCCGCCGGCGTCGTGCCCCGCGTCATGATCGGCTTCGTGGCCGCCGTGGACCAGTTCGTGCGACGAGACCATGTCTCCCTGGTGAACATCGGAGTCGCCCGAAAAAGACGAAAACACAGCCGAAATAACGGCGAAACCAAGCCCCAGTACGAACGAAAAGGTGTATATCGGACCTAAAATCGCTTCCAGCATGGCATTTCTCCTTTTGAATATCCGTCCGCCGAGCAATGGCGGGCCGTTAATAAAGACAAAGAGTAATACGGGCGAGTTGAGTTTATCTTAACATATTTAATAATATATGTCAATTTTATTATATTCTTTTTGCGCGCTTTTTTTGCCGCTCCGGCCGTGATTTTTCCGCCCGCCCCGTCAAGCGTCATTTTGCTTGACTCGATAACGCTTTCGTGATATAATTTTATCCTATGAGAACCCAAAAAAAGAAAAGGCTGATACTGCTGGATATAGACGACACTCTTTTCCGCTGCGACACTTTCGTCGCCTTTATCACCTATTATCTTTCCACGCATATGTACAAGATAATTATCCTGCCCTGGCTGCTTTTGCTCGCCGCGCTTTTTAAGATCGGAGCCGTGTCAAACGTGACGCTTAAAAAAAACGCTCTGCTGATCTTCAGAGGCGAAGACCGCGCCAGCCTTGCCGCCTGCGCGGAAAGTCTCGCCGACCTGCTGTTTTCAAAAAGCCTCAACCGCTCCGTTTTCGAGGCCGTCAAAAGCATGGCCGCCACAGGCTTATATGAGATCGTCGTTATTTCGGCGTCTCCGTCTTTTTACATCGAAATGATCGGCGGACGCATCGGCGCGTCGCTGACGCTCGCCACCGATATCGAATTCGATGATAATGGCCGCCTCAAGGCTTCTATAGCCGGCGCCAACTGCAAGGGCGAGCAGAAGATCGTCCGCCTGAAGCGCGAAATGAACCTGGAAGATTACGATCTCGAACGCTCTTACGCCTTTTCAGACAGCATAACCGACCTTCCCATGTTCGAGCTGACCGGCCGCCCGGTCGCCGTGACGCCGGACAGACGCCTTCGCGAACACGCCCTTAAAAACAATTATATCATAATAAACTAATTAGACCAGGCTTCAAGTCCGTTACCTGACGCCACCGCGGTCGATAACGTCGGCGACGCCGTGATGGCCCTGTTTGCGGGCGAGCGAGGCGGCCGTGTCGCCGTGCAGGGTAGTGACGCTCGTGTCCGCCCCGCGCGAGATAAGAAATTTCACCGCGTCCAGATGCCCGTTATACGCTGCCCAGGTGAGGGCAGTGTCGTGGTATGGCGTTTCCGCGTTGACGCCGGCGCCTTTATCGGCGAGCAGTCCGATGATGTCGGTTCCGCCTTTTTTGGCGGCGAGTATTATGGGCTTGATGCCGTCGAGGTTGGCGTGCTCGAAGTCGGCGCCTTTTTCCAGAAGTATCTTGACTATTCCGGTGAAACCGGACTCTATGGCGTAAAACAGAGCGGTATTGCCGTTGTTGTCGATCATTTCGATCACCGCGCCTTTTTCTATGAGAAGCGTTACAAGGTCGGTGTAGCCGTTTTTCGCCGAGAGCATCAGCGGGGTGCGAAGCGACGAATCCGCGGCGTCGAGGTTGAACATGCCGGACGCGATAAGTTCCGCCGCGCCTTTGGGATTGGAATTATCGATTAAATTGAAGAGCATCGAATCCGGGGCGGACCTGACCTTTTTCGCCGTCCGCTTTTTCGCGGGAGCGCCGTCGACTTTTTTGAACGGTTCGGAGGTTTTTTGCGCCTGCTGCTTCGAAGGATAAGGCGTTATCTGCTCTTCCTGCTGCTTCGAAAGGTAAATTCCGAGGGCGATGAGAAACAGAAGCATAACGAAGCCGTATTTCAAAATGGTTATCACCAGGGAGAAGACCGCGCTCAAAACGCCTGAGTTTTTGCGGTCATCGGACGTGTAGATATATTTTCCGCCCTCGGGTTTTAAGACGTTAGAGCCTCTGGAGGCGGCTTTGTTGACTATGAGAGCGATTATTTCATTCTGGGAGTACAGCGCGGCGAGTTCGCTTGCGTCGAGGCCGGATTTGTCTTTCTGGTAAATATTGGCGCCTCTTTTGATGAGCGCCGCCGCCGCCTGAATGTTAGAGTGGATGATCGAATACAGCAGCGCGCTTGCGCCTGAAGAATCGGTTTTATCTATCGCGGCTCTGTGGTTGAGAAGGAAGTCGACGATATCGGCGCGGGCTGCCATGGCGGCTATCATTAAAATAGTGAGCCCGTCGCTGTCGGCCTTGTTGGCAAGCGAAGCGTCGGCCGAGAGCAGCTTTTCGAGCCGCGGCCTGTCGCCGGCCAGTACGGCCGCGATGAGCGTATCGTAGATGTGGTTCGCACTTCCGGCGACTGTTTCACGCATAAATTACCCGCTTATAAATGGCCCGCCTCAGTCGACGGGTATGATCTCGTCGGCCACCCAGCCGTTTTCGTTATATATAAAGTTCCACTGCTCGCAGAATTCATCGGGAACGCAGTCGTCCCCGTCGACGACGCGGCCGGTGTCCTCGTTTATGACGTAATCTATCATGGAGGCCCGGATAAGCGCTTTCATGCGCCCGGAAGCTGAATAATCGCCGCCGTAGCCGGTCCCCGGTTCGAGGCCGCCGTAAGCGGAATCGCCGCCGCCCGACGCCTCGAGTATCTTTACGTCGATGATTCTGATATTGTTGAGTATATTTTTTTCACCTTTATTTATCATATCTTCGATCTGGTTCTGGTGCCTGAAGTAAAGCCCCTGGCTGGAATAACCTTCGGCGTAAGACGCCTCGCGTTCGCCCCAGGATTCCTGTATATGCATAAATACTTCTTTTACCCTCTCTTTAAGTTCGTAGAGATCGGGCCTTTCGACTTCGCGCGCGCCGCTGAAATTCGACATTCCGCCTCCGCGGCCAAGCGTTCCCTCGTATCCGCCAAAATTCCGGCCGCGCGAAGAGGGCGGGCTGAACAGGGGCGAGGAATTAAATGAAGAAAACGACGAGCCGGTGCTTCCTGAGGATCTGGACGTTAAAAAATGGAACACACCAACGACCGCTATTATGATGAAAGTGAAAAACAATATGATGGCGGAGGAAAAATGGCTGCGTCCGTAACCGCCTCCGTAGGATGACGGATAGCTTCTGCGGTAGGACGACGAGCTGCCGTAGGACGAGCGGCCGTAGCTGGGCCTCGAACTCGAATAACTGCGGCTGGAACTGTAACTCGACGAGGAGCGGTAGGACCGTGAAGACGAGCCGCCGCTTCGTCCGGCGCGCGCTTCGGCGTCGCAGGCGAAATACAGCGCCAGAAAGAGGACGGCGGCCGCGGCTAAAAGCAAACTGGCCGTGAAAGCCCCGCCTATCTTGAATTTTCGAAAATCCGCTCCATTGATGAATTTCATCGCATCACCTTATTTTTATGGTGAGTTTATTATACCAGAATATTTCAAAAGTATCAATCTTATCTTTTCAATATTAATCTTATTTTTATATTGAAAATTACCTGGTTTTATTATACAATTTAACTAACTAACTAAACGGACGCAAATTCCGAAAAAATATACAATTTAACCTCGAATCGGAAATTATGAAATAGAAATGCGGTTTTGATCCGATGAAAACCATACTGTTAAAAGTGGAATACGACGGAAGCGATTTTTACGGGTTCCAGAAACAGACCGGAAGAGAAAATTCCAATCCGACGGTGCAGGGGAAGGTCGAAGCGGCGCTCGGCAGGATACTCGGGCGCCATTTCGATACCAAAGGCTCCGGCCGCACCGACAGCGGCGTTCACGCTCTGGGACAGATGATCAGCGTCAAGCTGGACGATGATTTTGAATTTCACATACCGCCCGAAGGCCTGCAGATACTTTTGAACAACAAACTCGCCCCGGAAATACTCATAAAAAAGGTCGAGATAATCGAAGGCGACTTTCACGCGCTGGGACTCTCGAAGATGAAGACCTACGCCTATGTCGTTAAATACGGCGCGCGGGACGCTTTTTCCGCCCGCTATTCGTGGCAGGTCTTAAAAAAAATCGATTTTGAAAAACTTGAGGAACTTATCGGCATGCTCAGGGGCGAGATATTCTGCGCGCCTTTTTGCTCCGGCGACATCGATACGTCCAGTCTTGAATCGTATTATAAAAACATTTTCTTTTTCCGGTTTTACAGGCTCAAGCGCCGCTCGGCAATAGTTTTTATCATAAAGGCGCGCGGTTTTTTATACAAAATGGTCCGCCGCCTCGTGGGTTTTCTGATCGATTATTCGACCGGCCGCTTCGATATCGATACCGCGAAAAAGGTACTGGCCGATTATAAAATGAGGTCTATTTACGTCACGGCCCCGGCTTCGGGGCTTTACCTGTACAAGGTCAAATACTGATAACATACTCAAGTTGATACCGCGAGCATATTTATGAAATTAAACGAACTTGCCACTAACGATATTTACATAAATTTTTTTTACAGCGAATCGATCCCGAAACTGATAATCGATCCGGATTGCCTGGATATAATCGATGCGAACAGGGCCGCGGTCGAATATTTCGGATATGGCGAAGAGCTGAAACGGATGAAGGTAACTCAGATCAACACGCTCGGCGAAGAACAGTTGAAAACGGCGGCCAAAAGGGCCGGCTCCGCCCCGCAGGTCTTCTATTTCAGATACCGATTGGCCTCGGGCGCTGTCCGTGACGTGGAAGTATATACGAACTCTATCGTTATAGAAAACATTAAATATATACAGTCGGCGATAATTGACATTACGGAAAGAAACCTCGGTTATAAAGAATTATACGATTCCGAGCTGAAATACAGGCAGCTTTTTAAAAATTTGCTTGAAGCTTCCGCCTATTGCCGATTGTTTGATTCGCAAGACGGCTCCGGTCCGGCTTTTGATGTCATCGAGATCAACGACGCATTCCGGGAACTCTTTGGCGTCGGCCCGAAAACCCCATCAACAGAGAATTTTAAGACGCAATCGTCCGACCTTAAGGAACTGGCTGAAGATACCGAAGGCATATTGAATTACCTGAGCGTACCGGGCGAGAACATCAGAAACGTCAGGTATTTTCCGAAGATCGACAAATGGCTGAAAATAAATTATTTCAGTCCGGCGCGCGGCTTTTTCGTGATGATGATAACCGATATCACGGGCCAGATCGTATACGAACAGTCGATAAAGGAATCGCAGCAGTTTTTGAGGTCGATCTTCAATACGCTTCACATATCGATTGCTATTTTAGACGAGAACGGCATGATAATCCAGGTCAACGATTCGTGGAAAAGGCAGAATAAAGATCTGTCGCTGCTGGGTCCGAACTGTCTTCCTGGCATGAATTATTATCAGATATGCGACGATGCCCTTATAAAAGGCGGTCCCGAAAAAAAAATTGCCGGAGCTGCGGCCGCCGTTAAAGAGTCTATAGGCGAAACTCTTTTGAGCAAAGGCGTTTCGCGTTCACATGAAATACATATCAAAGAAAAATATTTCAGAATGAACGCGAGCGTTTTTGAGTGGCCTGAAACATATAGAATGATAGTCACTTTTGAAGATATCACCGCGTGGAAAAAATCGGAAGAACAGGTCAAAAAACTTTCGCTCGCCGTCGAGCACAGCCCGGCCGCCGTCGTTATAACCGATTCCGAAGGCGTGATCGAGTACGTAAATCAAAAATTCGTTTCGCTGACGGGATACAGTCCTGAAGAGTCGGTCGGAAACACCCCCAGAATTTTGAAATCCGGGCATCAGGACGCGGCTTTTTATGAAAAGCTATGGAAGACGGTCAAATCCGGCGCCGAGTGGCGCGGCGAGTTCAGGAACATAAAGAAGGACGGTTCGCTTTACTGGGAATCGGCCTCGATAAATCCCATATTCGGCGACGACGGTAAAATAACCAATTTCGTGGCCCTGAAGGAAGATATAAGCGTCCGCAAGTCCATCGAAGAAGAGTTGGGAAAATCCCGTGAAGAAGCCGTTCAGGCCCGCCGCGCAGCCGAAGAGGCGAACGAGGCTAAAAGCCGTTTTCTGGCCGCTATGAGCCATGAGATAAGGACCCCGATGAACAGCATAATAGGCTTCGCCGATATGCTGACGTCCACCGAGCTGAACACGGAGCAGAAGGAACTTCTCGAATATGTCAAAACGAGCTCGAGCGCGCTTTTATCGCTTATAAACAACGTTCTGGATATTTCGAAGATAGAGGCCGGGAAGTTTGAAGTAGAATACGTCGAATTCGATCTCGGCTCGGTCCTGGAGCAGGTCGTGGGCATAACCCGCGCAAACGCTTCTAAAAAGCGTATAAAATTCGCTTATATGCTGGATTCGGCGATAAACTTCAAGATCGTGTCGGATCCGACGAGATTGCGGCAGGTGCTGCTGAATCTTGTCGATAACGCGGTAAAATTCACCCCGGCGGGTAAAAACGTAAAAATTTCGATATCGCTTGAAAGCTGCTCCGCTGAAACCGCGGACATAAGTTTTATGATTTCGGACGAGGGGATCGGCATACCGGAAAATAAATTTGCTTCGATTTTCCAGTCGTTTATGCAGTCCGATGTTTCTATCGCCGGAAAATTCGGCGGTACGGGCCTCGGCCTTACCATATCGAACCACCTGGTCAGGATAATGGGCGGCGAGGGAATAAAGGTCAGAAGCGCCGAAGGATCTGGAAGCGAATTCTATTTCAATCTGGCTCTTAAAAAGGGTTCTTCCGTAAATTATTCAGCTCAAAAGCGAAGTGCGGCCGACCATTCCAACCCGGCATCCCCGGAGCGTTATAGCGTGCTTCTGGCCGAAGACAATATTTCCAACGTCACTCTCGCGACTAAAGTGCTTCTCGGGTTCGGCCACCGCGTGGCCGTAGCCGAAAACGGCTCGGAAGCAGTCGAAATGAGCGCGCGCGGCAAATACGATCTTATCCTGATGGATATACAGATGCCTGTCATGGACGGCCTGGAAGCCGCCAGAGCCATAAGGGCCCGCGGCGACCGTGTGCCTATAATAGCCATGACCGCTTCGGCCATGAAAGGCGACCACGATATGTGCATCGCGGCCGGCATGGACGGATATATTCCCAAACCCATATCCATAGTCGAATTGAACGATATCATCAACGACGTTGTGGTCAGGGCGAAAGAAAAAAATAAAGATTCGGAGTCCCCGAAAGATCAGGATGGCGGCGCTTCCGGCAGCGGGATGGAAAAAGCGGCCGCCGCGGCCGTACGGCCCGAAGAACCTGAAACCAAGGTTTTCGACCCTGAAAAACTTATGTACAATATGGGCGGGATCAAAGAACTCGCCGTCGATTCGGTCAGCATGTTCCTCGAGTACAGCGCGCAGTATTATCTTGAAGTTAAAAACAGCCTCGAAGAAAAAAATCCCGATAAAATAAGGCGCTCGGCGCATAAATTCAAGGGCACTTCTCTGAATGCCTGCGCCATGGAGGTCGCCGGCCTGCTTTTAAAGATAGAGATGTCCGCCAAAGAAGGAAACATCGAAGAATGCGGCTTGCTGTTCAAAGAACTCGGCCGGCAGATCGAAATTTTTAAAAATGAAATAAGCGTTTCCGGTTTTTTATCTTAAATAATAATAACGCTCATTGACGGCATTTCCATGCCGATAAATGAATTTGCGGACCATTAAATTGATCCGGTTTATTTTATTTTTCCGGAATTTTTAATATTTTTTAACATTTTATTGTTTTAAAAACTATCATTATCGATATGAGCGAAACAGAAGATAAAAAACTCCATATTTTAATGATCGAAGATAATCCAGTCGATCAGACCGCTTTTAAATCGTTTATCAGGGCCGGGAAACTCGATTACGTTCTCGACATCGCCCCTTCGGTTGAAAAAGCGCGGCATCTGCTGGCCGGGTGCGAATACGACGCCGTGGTTACCGATTACCTTCTCGACGACGGAACGGCTTTCGACCTTATGGACGCGCTGAAAGGACTTCCGGTCATATTCACGGCCTCGGCCGGCGACGAAGAGATCGCTATAAAGGCCCTCGAAGCGGGCGCGTCCGAATACCTTATCAAAGACTTCGAAAGAAATTATCTTAAGATCATTCCGTTAAGCATAAAAAAAGCTATATCGAAGATCAGGATCGAAAAAGAGCTTCAGAAATCGACAGAGTTTTTGAATAACGCCATAAACTCTCTTACGGCCCATATCGTAATACTAGATGAAAACGGCGTCATAATCCATGCCAACGAGGCCTGGAAAATATTCGAAAGGCGCAAAGCGGAAAAACGTCGCTCATGGCTCGGCGTCAATTTCGTCGATTTTTACAGGAATGCTTCCGGCAGAGGCATTAAAGCGGCCGGCGATATAGCGGCGGGCATCGTAAAAATAATCGCCGGGGAACTGAACGAATACAGCGTGGAGTACCAGAGCGATTTTTTCGGAAAAACCACATGGTTTCTGGTAAATATAACCCGGTTCATATCTTCCGGCATGGTCCGTGTAGTCGTTTCACACGAAAATATCACTGAAAGAAAGATAGCCGAAGGAGAGGCGCGCAGGGCGAAGATCGCCGCCGACGAGGCCAACCAGGCTAAAAGCGAGTTCCTCGCCAGCATGAGCCATGAAATAAGGACCCCGATGAATGCGATCATAGGCATGGCCGAACTGCTCTGGGACACATCGCTCACCGACGAGCAGCAGAATTACGTCCAGATATTCAGGAACGCCGGCGAGTCGCTGCTCGATCTTATAAACGACATTCTCGACATATCCAAGATCGAAGCGGGCCGGCTTGATCTGGAAGCCGTGAATTTTAATATTCTGGACCTGGTCGAAAAAACTTTTGAGATGCTTTCCATCAAGGCCCACGAAAAAGGCCTGGAATTATTATATTTCATAGAGCCGCAAGTCGTGATGAACCTTATCGGCGATCCGCTGCGCATCAGGCAGGTAATAATAAATCTTGTCGGAAACGCCGTCAAATTCACTGAATCGGGCGAAGTGGTACTGCGCGTAAGCCAGCTTCCCACGGTCGGAGACGAGACCGCTCTGGCTTTTTCCATAACCGATACCGGCATAGGCATCGCTGCGGACAAACTCGCCGATATATTCAATAAATTCACTCAGGCCGATTCCTCGACTACCCGTAAATACGGCGGAACGGGCCTGGGGCTTTCTATATCGAAACGGCTCGTCGAACTTATGGGCGGCGAAATTAAAGTGTCGAGCGTTCCGGGTTCCGGAAGCGAATTCGCTTTTACCGTGCGTTTAAAAAAATCGGCTTCAAAAAGCCTTATTTCATCGATCTTCGATTACAGGCTCGGCGGACTGAAAGCGCTCATTATAGACCACAGCAGGACTAACGCGTCATTTTTGAAATCGACGCTCGAAAATTTCGGCGCCGCCGCGGACTTTGCGGAGGATATGAACGGCTGTCTGGAAACCCTCCAAAAAGCTGTGAATGAGGGAAAACCTTACCAGTTCATATTCATAGACAACCATATTTATAAAAATAATAAAGATGAAACATACTTCATCAGGAAGCATTCTGAACTGTCGAAAATAGTCATATTAATGCTTACGACCGATAACTTGAGCGAAGAAATATCCAGCCTTAAAAATCATGAAATAGAATATTACGTCATAAAACCCATAAAATATTCGGTGTTGTTTGAAATGCTTTACGGCGCGCTGGTCAAAAGAAATATCATTGCGGCGCGCCCGGAAAATATTCAGGCCGCGGGAGCCGAGGCGGCCGCAGAGGCCGTAAAACCGCTTAAAATACTTCTCGTGGAGGACTCGGAAACCAATAAGATCCTCGTGCAGGCATATTTTCGCAACACTCCTCACGCCATCGACATCGCCGACAACGGGGCCGTGGCTTTTGAAAAATATAAAAGCGGCGTCTATGACCTGGTTTTCATGGACATGCATATGCCGGTAATGGACGGCTACACATCGACCGGGCTGATCCGCGAGTTCGAAAAGAAAGAGGGCTGGACGCCCAGGCCGGTTATAGCGCTTACGGCCTTCGCCTTCAAAGAAGATATCCAGAAATGCATGAACTCGGGATGCACCGAATATATCGCGAAACCGATAAAAAAATCGGTTATACTGGAGGTCGTAAAAAAATACGCCCTGATTTAAGGCAGATTTTATAAACAGCACGCTTTAAGTTTTAAGTTTTAAACTTTATGCTATAAATTATTTTTTAAAATATACTAATTTTTTCCTTTTTTTAATCGATATCTCTCTTATATAAAAATATTAGAGGGGTTGAGATTCTATGTTCCGTTTCAAACTTTTTATTTTATCACTGGTAATTTTCTTTTCAAGTTTTCAGCCGGCGTTAGCCAATATCTGCGAAGAAGACGCGGCTAAAATAGCCATGTCGCACTGTTTCAAAAATTTTTCCGATCTGTATGCCAGCCCGAGCGTAAAAATAAGGGTGGAAAAGGTCGAGCTCGTTAAATTGAACGGCATTAACGGGCCTGTGGAACTTTACTGCGTCGTGATATCCAAATATCACAGGCAGACGCTGATAAAGATCAACGATTTTTTATCATATGAGATCGAAAGGGACAACGCCGTTATAACCGCGATAAAAAATATAGAAAACGATCATACGAGTTTAAAGGCGAAATCTTACAAACTTTTCAGCGAAAGCGATATCGCCGCGTCTAAAGCCGTGGATTACGAAAAATACGCCAACGTGATAAACCTTTGCGGCGAACTGATTTTAAGCAGTATAAAAGAAGAGAAACAGGCGGACGTCAAAATGCGCGTTTTAGGCAATCTTGACACGATATTAGCCGGCATCGGCGAGTATAAACCTCAGCTGAGCCACAAAACGGCCGAATTCGAAACAGGCCTTAAATCGTTGAAACTGGTTGAATAAAAGAGACTGATTTTAATTTAGTTCATATTATTTTATATATTGGGCCTGAAGGCGTCAGCACGCTTTCAATTAAACTAAGCCGGATCTCGCGTTGCGGGCCGGCTTTTTCAATTTCATCTTTATATTTATTTATAAGCGCCGCAAACGCCTCTGTGTTTACGCTCTTCATGCGCATTATCGTGATGTGGGGATGAAAAGGCTTATCTTCCGCGGCAAAACCTATCTTTACGAGCGAGCGCTCGCAGAACGAATTCATTTCGAATATGGCGCGGGTTTTATCTTCGGCGCTTATGAAAAGCACGCGCGGTTTTTTAAGGTTGAACGACGAAGGCTGGCTGAAGTACATCTCGCAGCTTGCGGGCCTGTCCAGCGAGGCGGAAAGCGCTTCTTTTATGCGGCCGATCTCGCTTTCCTCGACGTCGCCGAGGAACTTGTGAGTGATGTGCAGGTTTTTTTCATCCACCCATTTGCCGCTGACGGCGGCTTTGAAATCGGCCCGAATGCGGGCGTATAGGGCCGGGATGAGCGCGGGTTCTATAAAACTGCCAAGAAATAGTCGTTTTAAAGCCATTAGATCGAATTCAGCCTTTCAAATTTTTCTTTTTCTTCGAGGTCTTTTTTGGATACCAGTTTTACGGTGAAATTTTTGCCGTAGTTCGAGTCCCATATAAAGCCCCAGGATTTGTAATCGTCGTAAGGATAGGCTGCGAAAAAGGCTATCTGTATGGTCGATGCGTTGGCCGGTATCTTGATGGCGGCGCCAAGTTCGCCCGTCGCCGTGGTTTTAAGTTCGACGTCCTGGCAGCTCTGCCAGAAGTCGTAGGAATATCTCATGTAAACGGTGCAGTTGTTTTTGAATAAAACGTCTTTTCTTCTGTTGGCGTAAACTATCCTTGCGCTGCTTCCGGCAATCAGGCTGCCGTCGCCGACGAAATGTTTATATTTTTCGTTTTCACCGTTATAGGTAAAATAAAGAGTGGGAGTCGCGCTTTTTAATTTGCTGACCGTTTCGGCAGCGGCGCTCGACGCCTGGATCGCTATGGCGTTAAATATGACCATAAGTGCTAATAAAGCTTTTAATGTGCTGTAATTGATATAACTGAACATAAGTTTCACTCGCTTTCATCGTTATGATTCAATCATTTAATTTTTTGAAATGAATCTTTTTCTTTTTGTTAATTTTATTCTTTTGACTGGTTGTCTGTTTTACTTAATTCTTCATTCAATGTTTTGCGTTTTTTTTCGCTTCACAATATTCATAGGCAATTTGCGTGCCATGATTCTAAAACACCAGTAATTACCGCGGTTATATGGTATATATCGTCAGAAATCATCCGTGGTAAAGTATGAATTAAAACACATTATAGTGATTAAAAAACGCACAACGTGATTAAATCAGTCGAAAAAATGATTGTTTTATGATCGGAATAGATAAAAGAAAATGAGATGGAAATACCGAAATGGTTTAATTGTCGATTATGTTGGAATTGCGTACTTCCTGCTTGAAATTTTCCAGCTCGCCGAAAATTTCTCCGATCAGCTCGGTGGCGCCTTCGACGGAGTTAGTTTTTCCGATGCCTTCGAGTCTGAGGAACAGCTCGCTTAATTTGCCGGCGCATACGTTTAAAGAGGAGCCTTTCAGGCGGTGAGCCGTTTTGCGAAGCAATGCAAAATCTTCTGTTTCGACGGCCCTTACGAGGCTTTGCGTGAAGGAATTTATATCTTCGAAAAAAATGTGCATTATTTCAGCGGCGAGGTCCGTTTTATTCAGGACGTGCTTTAAAAATTTTTCGTAATCGAAGGTTTTCTGCTCTTCCATTATCATGCCTCTACTTTGAATATTTTGCCTGGATTCAATATCAGATTAGGGTCGAGCGCTTTTTTGACGGCCCTCATCATTTCAAGTTCGCCGGCGCCGCAGAATTCGCTCATCAGTTCGACGCGCTTATAACCGATACCGTGTTCGCCCGAGAGCTTGCCGCCCATTGAATAGACGGTTTTATAAAGTTCTTTCTGGAGCGCCGCAAGTTTTTCGTGCCATTCGCCTTCGGCGAGCGCGCCTTTCAATATGTGCGCGTGGACGTTGCCGTCGGCGGCGTGTCCGGCGCAGTGCACCACAAGGCCGTAGCGGGCGGCGAGTTCGGTTATGTATTTAACGGCTTCAGCTATCTTCGCGGGAGGCACTACAAGGTCTTCGGCTGAAAAAACAGGGCTCGCGGCGCGGTCCGCTTCGGCGAAGGAGTTGCGGGCCTTCCAGATTCTGACGGGATCGGCGACAAGCGTTTCGACTGAGCCGTTCGCAGAGCAGAGTTCGTCGATTTTGACGCAGTCTTCCTCGAGCGCGTCGCGGCTGCCGCCTTCGATTTTAACGATGATGTAGTGGCCGTTTTCGTCGTGCGGAAGTTTTTCGCGCAGGAACGCCGCGCAGTTTTGAACGACGGCGTTATCCATGAATTCGACGCAGGTCGGGTTGACGCCGAGTTTGATGATCTTCGGGACGGTCTCGATGGCTTTTCGGAAATCTTCGAAAACGATCAGAAGGTCCATCGCTTCGGGGGCGAGCGGCATCAGCTTGAGCAGTACCCTGGTGATGACGGCCAGCGTTCCTTCAGAGCCGATGACCAGATTTAAAAGGCTGTAGCCGGTGGAATCTTTCATGCATTTGCCGCCGAGCGTAATGATCTCGCCGGCAGCCGTTACGATCTCGAGGCCATAAATCTGCCTGCGCGTAGTGCCGTATTTGACCGCCTTGTTGCCGCCGGCATTGGTGGCGGCGTTTCCGCCGATGAAAGAACTTTCGCCGCTGCAGGGATCGCCCGCGTAAAGCATTCCGTTTTCGCGTGCGGCGCGCTGGATCTCGGCGGTGCGAACGCCGGCTTCCGCCGTCATGAACATGTTTTCGGTGTCTATTTCAAGTATCTTATCCATTTTTTCGAGCGATATCACGATGCCGCCGTAGCATGCGACAGATGCGGAAGTGAGTCCGGTGCCGGCGCCGCGCGGTATTATCGGAATATTTTCGCGGTTGGCGAGCTTTACGATCTCGGAAACTTCGCGCGCGTCTTTGGCGTAAACTACGGCCTCGGGATACTTCATGCAAGACGGCTCCATAAGCTCGTCATGCGAATAAGCCTCCAGCTTATCTTTTTCAACGATCACAAACTTTTCGCCGGTGATATTTTTAAGCTCATCTATTATATTTTCGTTTATTTTATTATACGTTTTCATATTTAAAAATCCCGTCACATGTTATGAACTATGCACTGTAAACTATGCACTGTAAACTATGCACTACTTTTCAAGCGCGTTTTCGATCGACTTCAATATAGCTTTCGATGTCGCGGTTGCGCCGGTCACGCATTCCACCTGAAGCGACTGCGCCGCCAGAACGCTGCCCGCGACTTTTTCGGCTTTTTTAGCCAGATCGTTGGAAGCGTTTTCCACGATCTCCACGCTTTCTATTTTATTGTTTTTGACCGCTACTTTCACCTTGCAGCTGATATCTGAAAGGCTGAACGAGCCTTCACGGACGCCGTCAGCGATCTTCGAAAGGTCGATCGCGCCGATCGGCATATTTCTGACGTATTCATAAGCCTGGAGCCTTGGCTTGACCTCGAGGATATAAACGCTTATTACGACCGTGAATATTATGGAGGCCGCCGTTATTTTTTTCAGCATATTAAACCCGATGCCCCTCTAGTTTCTTGCATACAATAAAATGAGCTGTCCGGGCCTTAAATTATATTCGAAATTCCTGTCGACCGACGGAAGCGTGTACAGCGGAGAAATGTCGGTTACCTCGCCGGCCGAGCCGATAGCGGCGTTGATATCGCTGAACTGTACGAACTGGTGGTTGTGAACGTCTTTATTGACTATGCACAGGATGCGTTCCGTCGAATCGAAAGATATCTTCCTGAAGCAGAAAACGTTCATCCAGTTGGGCTGGTCGACGACCTGCAGCTCGCATTCCTCGTTTAATATTTTATGGGCGTTCTTTATATCGTTGATCTTTTTAAAGAAATCGCTGATGTCGGTTTCCGTGTTTTCCCAGTCGGATGGCATGGTGGTTACGACGTTCATTTCCTTTTTAAAGCCGAATTCAAGGCCCATTGGAACCATCAGGCCCGAGGCGAAGAACGAAACGAACTGGCAGCGCTGGAATATGGCGTTCATCTCGCCTTTGAGCTCGGCGAAAAGCCTTGGAGTGTCGTGCGATTCGGCGAAACCTACCGACGGCACGCCGCGGACCTTTTCGAAGGAGTCTTTATATTGTTTGATGAGCCAGGGCTCATTGTAATTCCAGTATTTGGAGCTGTTGAAGGTGTAGTCGAATCCCGATTCGGCGAGTATTATCGCGTCTTCGATGGTGCAGCCGAGGCTTTCGGCGACGAAAAGCGTTTCGGGGTGTTTCGCCTTCGCGTGGCCGGTCAAAAATTTCCAGAGTTTCGAGGGAACCTGGTACGCCGCGTCGCACCTGAAACCGTCGAAACCGAGGTCGAGATGGTACATTACGAGTTTGCGCCAGTATTGGTAAAGGTTGTCGATGTCTTTGGACGAGGCGTTGTCGATCTCGGCCAGATCGCCCCACAGAACCATCTTTCCGTCGTGCATCGCGCCTGGATTTTTGATCTTGCCTTCGGCGTTTTTAAGGTACCAGTCGGGATGCTCTTTGGTCAGCGGGGAATCGATTGCAGTGTGATTTATTACAAGGTCCATTATAACTTTCAACTTATTTTCGTGGGCCGTATCTATGAATTTTTTCAGCTGTTCGACCGGTTTCAGTTTCGATTTTTTGTCGATGAAAAGGTCGTTGAACCGGTAGTAATCGGAAGGGCTGTAGAGCGAGCCTGAAAATCCGGGATAATGAAATGGATTGATATATATTGCGTTGAAATTCATCGCCGCTATGCGCGGCACATGATCGAGCCATTCCGTCATGCTTCCGGCCAGCCGGGGAAAAAGATTGTAAATTCTAAGTTTTTCACCGCTAAATTTTTCCATTTTCATCTTCATGTTTTCCTCCGCAATTATAAAAATTAATTATTAAATTATGCTTGTATTATACTTTTATTCAAAAATAAATTCAATAAAAATTCGTTTTTACTGTAAAATAAATTATTTTTTTAATAATATTAATATTATCAGGCTATTTAATAAGTTTGTATACGGCAAAAACGGCGCCGCCCGAAGGCCGCGCCGTTTTTTTGCTTCATACTCGATTATACTGATATTCTAATATGCTGATATGCTTCGTCTGTTTTGTTAAAACATATATGTAGCGCCCATTATGAACTTGAAGTTATAGCCGTATTCCTGGTCGTTATAAAATGAAACGGGAAGGGCGGCGTCTATGATCAGGTCTTTATTTACGCGCGTTCTGAGGCCGGGAGTGAAGTCGAGTTTGGTGCCCATCGCGCCCCAGTTCTCGCCGTTCAATTCGAAGCTGAGCGTCAGGTCGTCCGTTTTTGAAAAGTCCACGCCGAGGTTGTAGGTGAACTTGTCGTCTACGAAAAGGCGCAGGCCGTCCTGCGTGGAGCGCGGATCGCCGGTCGAAGTGTATCCGAGGTTGATGTGCACGTTAGCCGAAGACAGTTTCTGCGACAGCGCCGCGAATACATCGTAGTCGGCTTCGCCTGTCGCGCCCATGACGTACATAGTCTTTTTATCCGCGGTCGGGAATTTGACGCCCCAGCCTACGGCGAGCGAGGTCGGGGATTCAGGCTGCATTGGAAGTTTATATTTCATTTTCATGCCGATGTCGCCCATGCCTGAACCGCTGTCGTTCTGTGGTTTAAGCGACGAGCAGTTGATCTTCCACGACTGGCCGGGGAAGATGAAGCCGAGCTCGAAATTGTCGAGCGCGCCGACCGTCACGTTGATCGGAAACTGGTACTGGTGGGCGTATTCGTCGTTCAGAAACGATATTTTGTTGTTGTTCTGCTTTGAAATGGTGCTATATACTATGTGGCCGCCGATATTGAACTGCCCTTTTTTGAGCGTGTGCGCGGTCTGGGTGTAGATAAGGCCCGTGGTGCCGCTTATGCTCGATGAAATGACGCCGGGATAATATATTTTTTCGTCGCGCGCCTTGATCTTTTTAACGTCCGAATCGTCTTCGGTATACAGATTGCCGCCGTAAAGTTCGTCGACCGATAATACCTGCGTCGATTTGCCGTCTTTTTTCGCGGCCTGCTTTTTCGCGGGAAGCTTCGCGCCCGCGTCGGAGGCGGTTGAGGCGTCGCCGGCGGTGTTTTCGGCTATCAGGATAGTGTCGGCGAGAAGCTCGTCAGCGCTTTTATCGGCGCTGGTTCTGTCGCCGGGCGACGGTTTCAGTGCTGGATAAACCTTTTCTTTGCTCGCTTTTTTGAGCGTGTTGTCGGCATTTTTCTTCATGATCTTCTGGATCATGTCGTCGTTGAATCCGGAATCGCGCAATTGCTCTTCCACGGCGTCTTTAGCGAATGCGGCGCTTACGTGCGCAAGCAGCGCGAAGCCGATGATTAGAACCGTAAAAACAAGAAAACTTTTTTTGAAAGTCTTTTTCCCTGCTGTCATTTCGATCACTTTCCTTCTTGAGTCGTCTATAAAATAAATGATTGCCGTTATTGAAAATGTAAAAACTTACTATAACACGATGATAATATCGGAAAGTTTTAACAAAAAATTAATCGCGTCGCGAAAAAAAATATGATATTTAAAAGGAAAAATGTAGAAAAAATAAAAAAGAGGAAAGGAAAAATGTAAAAAAGAGGGCCTGAATCAAATCGAAAAAAGAATACTTGAATGAAAACCGAAAAAGAAGGGATTTAAAAAACTTATTAAATTAAAGATAATAAATGAGAGATTTCGGCCGGAAAAGATCCGGCCTATTTCAGATTTTTATTGACTATTTCGGACTGCATCTTCATGTTAAGGGCGATCATGGACTCGATGACCTTGATCGCCTTTCCGCGCGAAGGCTCGCCGATGCCGATCGAGAGGTTTTTTCTGAATATGGCGTACTGAGCTTCGGTCATCGATTTTAAAAGTTTCAGTTCTTTTTTGTGATACGCTATGGCGTCCTTGAGCTCGTCAAGCGTCAGCTGGGCTTCATGCCGGTTGATATCTTTGAAGTTACTATTAATTTTATTTCTCCCCTTAATTTGCCGGTTGATGATACCGATAATTTTATTATCAGTGAAAAATCATTTGAAAATAAACGGAGGAATGTTAAATGCAATGCCCGCTCTGTAATCAGTCTATGGTAAAAGGCACCGACCGCAGCATGAAAAATAGCCATAATTCATTAAAATGCACCAATTGCATGTTCGTTATCTATTATCGCGGAATAAGCGGCCTGGATACCAATATGCAATAATACAATCAATTCTTTCCCCGCGGGCGTGACATTTCACGCTTTGTTATATTTATATCACAAAAGGACTTAAAATATCCACTAATATTTTATAATTTTTATTTTTATGATATACGACCACGTACCCAACGGTTTCAAGGTCATGCTGGCATTGGCCGCCCTTGTCTTTTCGACGTTCGGCCTTGCGGCCTGCAGCGGCGACTACCTTAACGACGAGAAAAAACTCGCCTATATAAAGGTCGCGCCTGGAACGCCTGACATAATAGCCGGAAACAAGATCAATTTCATGGCATCGGGCGTCGACGAAAAAGGCGGACTTTTGTTAATTTCGCCCAGGTGGGAGGCGCACGAGGGAAAGATCGATTCCGCGGGCGTTTATATCGCGCCTTCATACTCGACTGTCGACAGGGTATCGGCGTTCGTCGACGCGAAATCCGCCACGGCGGTGGTCAACGTCAGAACCTATCCCGAAGCCGCTACCATCAAAATATATCCCGAATTAAAATACCTTTCCTGCGGAGCGAAGCAAAAATTCAGCGCCGTGGGCTTCAATGCTTTCGGCGAGGAAGTCCCCGTGAGCGTCCGCTGGGAAAGCCGCAACGGCCTGATCAACGATGCGGGCGAATACAGCGCGCCGCTGCATCCGACGGCTGACGCGGTCGCGGCGAAAACGCTTTCAGCCACGGGAGCGCTTCCGATCGAGATAAAGACGCGCGAAGCGTATAGGATATTCATATCCCCTAATAAGGCGGCCATAAAAGTATCGGGTGTTGCCAGATTCAGCGCGGCGGCGTATGATATTTACGGCAACAGGATCGAAGACGATCTCGGATTCCGCTACAGCGCTTTAAAGGGCAGAATGACCGACGACGGCTACTATTACGCTCCGAACGCAGTCGGCACCGATGAGGTGGGAGTGGTGTTCAATTATATCAGGGACAGTGCGCAGGTTGAATTGATTCCTTAAATTATCAGTTCTCAACTTTCAACTCTGAACTCTCAACTTTATCCGCGGCGGGCTGAGTCCCGCCGTTTTCATTTTTACCGCTTTTGATTATGTAGTAAAAACCGGAAAGCGTTCCAACCAGGAATATCGCGAGCAGTATCAATACCCACATCAGCATTTCTACGTCCTTATCGAGCAGGTGTTCTCTGAACTTGCCGCCGACCGTCATTTCTGAAATGAGTTTGAATATGCCTATTTTATCTGAAATTTCCATTATCGCGTCGCCCATCATCACGTAGACGAACGTTCCGGGGATTATGCCGAAAAACGTCGACCAGAAGAACGAGCGGAAAGGTATCTTCGAAGTGCCGCACATGTAGTTTATGGCTTCGTAATGGGTTATGGGGCAGATTCTTGCGAGAAAGATGAGCCAGAAATTGTTGCGCTTGGTAAAATCGAGCGCCGCCATCAACTTGTTGTGCTTGTTTTCAGTCGCGGCCTCGAAATAATTGGCGGTCGAATAATAAGCGAGGTAGTATCCGAGAACCCCGGCCGTGGTAGAGCCTATCATGGCGTATACGGTGCCCAGGAATATTCCGAAAAGAGCTCCGCCGACCGCGGTTAATATAAGACGCGGGGCGCCGACTATCGGAAGAAGCGTCATTCCGACTATATAAACGACAGGCGCGAGCATCTCGTATGATTCGACGAATTGCTTTATTCTGTCGCGGGTGAAATATTTTTCGCTGCCGGTCAGATACACTCCGAGCGGAAGGCCGATGACGATTATCAAAAATATAATGGTCTTGAGTTTTTCTTTTTTCATCTTTTCCATAGGCGGCCATTATACAATATTTTGGAAATAAAATCAAGACCGCCGCAAAACAAATTAAACTTCAGTTAAATTAATTTTAGATTAATTAACTAAATCGAATCGGCGCCGATTGACATTCCCGGCTTTTAAATGTTATAATTTTAAATCTGCCTGCCGGTTTTATTTCGAGTTATACAGGGCGGCGGCCACCGTTTCAGGCACGGTATCGACATTACGGAGGAAAAAATTTGAACGGCGTAGAATATTCAGGCGGAAACAAAAAACTTAAAATAGCGCTGTGCGCCGTCAATACCCGCTACAGCCAGAGCGCCGCGGCGCTCGATTACCTTAGCGGGTATCTTTACAAATATCTCGATTTTAAAAATATATCACGCGGCCTTTATGAATTGAAGACATTCGAATTCAACCTCGGCGACACGCACGAATTCGTCACGCGCACCCTCTGCTCGCACGGTGCCGATATTTACTGTTTTTCGATATATATATGGAACCGCGATTTCATTAAAAAGGTCATTTCCTTTATCAGAAGCGCCTTTCCCGAAGCGCTGACGCTCGCGGGCGGGCCGGAAGCGATATCGGTCTGCCGCGGAGACGTCGAAGCCATGTGCGGGGCCGAATACGCCATAAGCGGCGAGGGCGAGATATCTTTCGCGCGTTTTGTCGAACTCGCCGTCGACGCCGTTAGAACCGGCGGCGAACGCTGGACAATGGACGCGGAACGCCTCATGCACATCGACGGGATCGCGCATTCGCCCGCCGGCGGAGGTTTCAGGTATTCGTCGGAGCCTGCCGTGGTCGGCGATCTTGACAGCCTTCCCTCCATATTCGTCAAGGAAGGCGGCCCGGACGCGCGGGGCGGCAGGAATTTCGTGTATCTGGAAACCTCGCGCGGATGCCCGAACCACTGCCATTACTGCCTGAGCTCGCTCAAGCCGAAAAGCGGGCCCGCAGTGCGCTATTTCTCTCTGGAACGCGTTTTCGCCGATATAGACCGCATAATGAACGATCTTAAGATAGACAAGGTCAGGGTCATCGACCGCACCTTCAACGACGACCCCGAAAGGGCGCTGGCCATATTCAGGTATATAGCGTCGCGAGCCCGCCCCGACACGCTTTTCCAGTTCGAGATCAGCCCGTATAAATTTACCGGCCCGATAGTAGATTTTTTGAAAAATCTTGACAGACGATGCTTTCAGTTTGAAATAGGCGTTCAGTCGTTCAACAGGAAGGCGCTTGATTCCGTGGGCCGGGTCAATTCGGAGCCCAAAGCGGCGGAGACTGCCGTGGAAGAGCCAGCGGGCGGAGCGGGTACCGGGCGCGCCGGCGATATGCTCGATATTTTAATAAATGAAACGAAAGTGAATATTCACGCTGATCTCATGTACGGCCTTCCCGGCGATAATTATGACGACTGCGTGAATTCTTTCGATACGCTGTTGAAGAAAATGCCGGACAGTGTTCAGTTCTGGCAGCTGAAACTTCTGCGCGGCACGCGGCTGCGTGAAAACGCCTCGAAAATGGGGCTCGTGTACGATCCTAACCCGCCTTATGCGGTGATCAAAACGCCTTCCATAAGCGTTCTTGAAATGTTCAGGCTTCAGAAACTCGGCCGCTATCTCGATATTATTTACAACCACGGCCACCTCAAACTTTCGGTGCGCGCGCTTTTTAATTTGTCCGCGAGGCCGTCGGAATTCTTTTTCCAGCTTATCGAGTTTTTCGAGCGTAACGGTATCGCGGAAACGGCCATATCGCGGCAGAACCTGTTTTCATACGTACGCAGATTCGCGGAGGAGAAGGTCCGGCCCGCTTCGGAGGCGAAGTATTCGGTTCTGCTCGACTGCCTGCGTTTTGACTTCATCGCGGGCGAGTCAAAACGGTTTTCGTTGCCCGACTTTCTGAAGCCGGAAAAGATGCGCCGCGATCAGGGTTTGTTCGGTTATATCCAGGATAGCGTCCTGCGGCCGGATAGCGCGGTAAAATTATCGAGAGCCTTTTCGCTGTTCCGCTTCGACAACGATATCGTCGAAGCCGCCTCGGGGACGGAGCTTTTCGCGGACGGAAGCGGATTCGGGCTGAACGCCGCCGAGCCTTCGCGGCGCGGCGCGTACATGGCGGTAAGGCACGTCGCCAACGCCGACGGCACATTCGGGTCGCGCCGGTACTGGTTCAACGATCCAGGCGACTTTCTGGCGCTGGATTATTTTTACTGCGCGGATAAGAACGGGCGTTTTCCGCCGGCTGAAGGCGATTTCGACGGCGCCTGCTATAGAGCGTTTCTGGAAGGTTTTCCGGCGCGCGTCGAAAAATATATCGGTTACGGCATTGTGGTATCTCAAAATAAAAGCAGACAGGAGCGAGCCAATGATTAACAAAATTAACATCACCGACGACTGCATAGCCTGCACGGCGTGCGAATTCACCTGCCCCGAAGTTTTCAAGGTGGTCGGCAAAAAATCCAGCGTCCTGCCGGCCGCGAATTTCGAAAAAAACGAGGCCTGCATACAGAAAGCGGCTATGGGCTGCCCGGTCAACGCCATAAAATACGAATAATTTTTTTATTTGACCTTTAATGCGGCGAGTCTTTCGGCCGCCGCGGCGAGGGTTTCTTCTTTTTTACAGAAGGCGAAGCGTACAAGTTTTTCGCCGTACTGCTTGTTATTGTAAAACGATGTCGGAGGTATCGCGGCCACTTTTATCTGAGAGGTCAGGTACTTGCAGAACTCCACGTCGTTCTTATAGCCGAATTTCGTGAAATCGGCCATGATAAAATATGAGCCTTTCGGCATGACTATGTCGAAGCCTCTTTCGGTCAGCGTTTTAGCCATCATATCGCGCTTTTTAGTGTAGAATTCGATCAATTCCCTGTAAAATGAGTCGGGCGCCTCGAACCCCTTTATCATGGCGTGCTGAAAAGGTGTCGCCACGGCGAATATCACATATTGATGGGCGGTCCTGACGGCGGAGCATATCGGAGCGGGCGCGCAGACGGTGCCGATCTTCCAGCCGGTCATGCTGAAGGTTTTTCC
>Ga0154467_1160_pt1 | contig 26260 bp, 24 predicted proteins | sample RifGroC2_FD_105660 | JGI IMG/M metagenome (GOLD analysis project Ga0154467, IMG submission 105660) | Candidatus Wallbacteria bacterium GWC2_49_35 | reverse complement strand
GCGCTTTCAGCGTTTGCGCTGATGGTTTCGACCTTCGACATTTCGCCGGCGTCGAGGAACATGCCGCCGCATTTCTGGCAGTATTCGATCAAAAGATCGCTTTCAGGTGAATATTTCATCGTGACCATCTTATTGCCGCAGGTCGGGCACACGAAATTGGTCAGAACGGCGGTCGGGGCAACGGCCCTGTAATCGGGAAAATCGGCCTCGAGTTCGGCCGCCCTGGCGGTTTCGCCTTTATCCATCCACATTCCGCGGCATTTATCGCACAAATCGACCGTGACGCCCTCGGAAGTGTTGAAGGTGTGCAGCGTTTTTTCTTTGCATTTAGGGCAGGCCAGTGCGCTTCTTTGATGGAGGCCGAAGCGCACTTTCCAAACTTCGCGGCTGATGCGGAGTTTTACGTCTTCGAGTTTGTCGGCGATATTTTTAAGCTCGCCCAGTTCGCCGCCGTCGAACCATACGCCGTGGCAAGATTCGCAGTAGTCGATCATGAGCTCGGACGAGCCGGTGTATTTCATTTCTTTCATGCCCACAGAGCATTCGGGGCAGTTTTTCCCGCTGGGCTTAGCTTCTTTGGCGAGGCGCGCCAGATCGGGGATATCTTTAGCGAAGTTAGTGAAATCGCCCACTTCGCCTTTTTCAAACCATACGCCGCCGCATTTCTGGCACGCGTCCACTTCGATGTTCGCGGATATTTTTTGAACGATAAGATCGGTTCCTTCGCAATTAGGGCATTTTTTCATTTAAAGAAACACCTCGCCTGTTATTTTATTATCTATGGTAATTATAGCAAAAATAAACTCGGGCGATAAAGCCTGATTTTATTTATTTGCTTTTTTTAGGGCTTTTTTTAGTTTCGGAGATCAGCTCGTTGATAACTTCTTCGTCGACCGTGTGGCCCATGCCCTTTTTCTTAAGGGTGTAGAATACGCGTCTTAAGCGCATAAGGCGTCTCGCGGTTTCAGGGTTTTTCTTTTTATTGAATTCGAATTCAGCTATAGGCAGCACTTCAACAAGGTCTTTGTAGAGCTTCTGCTCGTCGGTCGAAAGCCTTTCGAGCGAAAATTTGCCGTCGGGAGCCGTGGTAGAAGCTTCCGTAGCGGTTTCGTCTTCGGATGCGACCTGAGCGGTCTGCTCTTCAGTTTCGCCGGCCGAAACGACCTTGTTGTCTTTGTTCACGTCGAACTGGTAATTTTTAACCTCGCCGGTCGAAGCGTCTTCGACTTTAATGTTTTTGGTCTGCTTGCCGCGGCCCGATAAAACGGTCTCGATCTCGTCGATTACGAATATTGCGTCTTCGTAATTACCTTCGCGGGCCTGCGTTGCCGATATAGTTAAGATGTCTTCGAGCTCGGCGCGAGTGTTTTGGGACAGGCTGCTTTTTTTCTGAGAGAACAGTTTAACGGCGTCGATCATTTTCTGATCGTAAATGGCCTTTAATTCAGCTTCTTCAGCGGATTTTTTTGAATTGTCCGCTTTTTTCGTTTCCGCGGCAGCGGCCTTGGCCGGTTTCGTGGTTTTAGCGGCTTTCGCGGTTTTGGTATTTTTTGATGTTTGCGTAGTTTTCTTCGCTTTAGCAGCGGTCTTTTTAGCCTTTTTTTCCTCGGCGAAAGCGCCGCCGTTGGCAACGGCTAAAAATAATACAACCATTATCAATGCCGCCAGCTTTAAGAAATTGATCTTCATTTTTTATCCCCCAAATACTTTATAAAAATTTAAATAGTTCTTTGGCTAAAATCGAACACCGCACTATTTTATCATATTTGAAGAGCGGATGTCAATCGCAATGCCACTTTAATATTTATTCGTTCTTCGCGTGGAAAGTGCCCAGCGCCTTCTGGCAGAGAGTTATCTGGTAGGCGGCTTCGTCGCGCCAGTCGGCTTTCGGATTTAATTTCAGCGCCTTTCTCAGTTCGGTTTCACTGTCGGTCCACTTTTCGAGACGCGCGAGGATATAGCCGTAGACGAAATGCGAATTCGGATCTTTCGCGTAGTAAAGTATAGATTTTTTAATTAATTTTGTCGCCTCTTCGTATTCCTTGTCGCGCAGTTTGAGCTTGGCGTTTTCGAGGTCGTCGAGCGCGCTTATCATTTTTAATTCGGCCTGCTCGATATTGAGTTCATCGACCCATCTGTCGACGTCGCTTTTTTTGTATTTTTCGAATTCGCCGAGTTTGAATGACGGCGGGGGCGGGAAAAAGCCGGCGACGGTCTTGTCGTCGATACCCAGATATTCGGCTAGTTCCTGAGTGTTCATATATTCTTTCATTGCACTATTCTCCCTTCTACTTCCAGTTTAAGAGTTTTCAACGATTTAACGTGATCGACTAATATATCGTTTATTTTAATGCCGTCGCTGAAGCGCTCCGGCACCGATGAAAACATGGTAAATCCGTCGCCGCCGGCGGCGGTGAAATCGCTCATGGCGACGGTGTACAGGTTGTTGTCGTTTACAGGCTGCCCTTTGAGAGAGAATTCGACGACCTTTCCTTCGTGGTATTTGACCCTGACGCCTTTAGAGACGTGCAGGAAACATCCGCAGGTGCCCCTCATGCGGGCCTGCGCTACCATCATAAAGGCTTCTCTGAGCGTAGAGCCTTTTATGGTAAGTTTGGTTATGGTATTGCTGAATGGAAATACGTTGACGCAGCTTTCGATGGTTATCTTTCCTGCGGGGATGCCGTTACGGATGCCGCCGCCGTTGATGAAGGCCATGTCGGCCTTCGAATGTATCTGCATTGCGTCGGCGATAAGGTTGCCGAGGTTTGTTTCGACCGATCTTGCCGAGTTCTTGTCGCCGATGAGCGGCGTTAGCGTTTCGGCTATTTCGATGCGCACTTCGCGCGCTATCTTTTCGCCGTATTTAGATACTATTTTCTGCACTTCGTCGTTTTGTGGAACGTTTTTATCCATTCTGTTCAATTTTCCCTCTACCAGGCGCCATTTTTTGGCTGTCTTCGAGTAGGCCATATCCACTTCGCCCACGTATTCGCCTTTTTCGAAGGCCTGGTTTATGACGACCTGCTTGCCTTTAGACGTGCGCAGCACGACCGGCGCGACGAGCAGCGAGTGCGAGTGGCCGCCGATGATAAGGTCGATATCCGGCACCAGTTCAGCGAGTTCGAGGTCTTCTTTCAGGCCCATGTGCGAGAGGATGAGTATCATATCGACTGCGGGCCTTAATTTTTTGACTATAGGCATCAGTGCCTCGACGGGGTCGCTGACCTTGATATCTACAAGATTTTTAACGTTGACCAGCGTGAAAAGTTCTTTGGTCAGCGCGCCTATGACGGCTATTTTAAGGCCGCCTATCTCTTTTATCGTGTAGGGTTTGATCTTTTTCGACGCGTCTTTATATGAGTCGCCGAAGATAACGTTGCAGTTGATCACGTCGAATTTGACTTTTTCGACGGCCTCCAGAAGCCATTGCGGCCCTTCGTCGAATTCGTGATTGCCCAGGCTCATAGCGTCGAAACCGGCGATATTCATGCATTCGTAATCGACCAGGCCTTTGAAGAAATTGAAGAACATCGTACCCTGAAAAACGTCGCCGGCGGAGAGCAGCAGAACATTTTTGTGCTTTTCACGGGTCGATTTGACGAAATGGGTCAGGCGCGCGAGGCCGCCGACCTCGGCCGTCTCGTTATCGGAGCTTACGACATGGCTGTCGGTGTGGGCGTGAGTGTCGTTAGTGTGAAGCACTTTGATCAATATTTCGTCGGAGCCCAGTTCGTCGTGGCAGAAAGCGGCCGACGTGAAAAAGAGAACGAAAAGCGCTGCCAGCCCCGCCGCGGACGCAAGTTTCGCCGTCAGGGCGAAGATGCCCGTCCGGGCTTCAATGGGGCGATAAGATCTTGAATTCATTACAATACCAGCCTTTCAAGCGGATGTTAAAGTAAATATAAAGTGATGATTTACGAGAGTATGGATAGATAGCGTTCGGCCGAATCGGGGAATAGCGTGAATATATTGGCGCCTTCTCCGAGCGTCGAAGCGATCTCGCACGCGGCCGCGGCCGCGGCGCCCGAAGAAATTCCGGCCAGCAGGCCCTCTTCTCTGGCGAGAATCCTGCAGTATTCGAAGGCCGTCTCGTTTTTGACCTTTATTATTTTATTTATTAAGGAGGCGTTTAAAATTTTAGGGACAAAACCCGCGCCTATTCCCTGTATCTTGTGAGGGCCGGGAGGGCCTCCGGACAGCACCGGCGAAGCGTCCGGCTCAACGGCGCAGACGACGACGTCCGGATAATGCTTTAATATCACTTCTGAAACGCCGGTGAGCGTTCCGCCGGTTCCGACCCCGAAAACGAGTGCGTCGGGCTTTATGGAATAAAGGTTCATGAAGCGCAGGAATTCGAGCGCGGTAGTGCGGCGGTGCGCCTCGGGATTGGCCGGATTTTCGAACTGCTGAGGCATGAAGTACCTGTCCGGCTCTTCTTCGGCTATGCTTTGGGCCATTTCGACGGCCCCGCGCATTCCCTTCGCGCCTTCGCTCAATATTATGTCGGCGCCTAAATGCTTTAACAGGATGCGCCGTTCGACGGTCATGGTTTCGGGCATGACGAGCCTGATGCTCAGTTTGAGCGCCGCGCAGACGAGCGCGAGGCCGATGCCGGTGTTGCCGGAGGTCGGTTCTATTATGACGGTGCCGTCTTTGATCTTACCTTCGTCTATGGCGGTTTTTATCATTTGATACGCTATGCGGTCCTTGACCGAGAATCCGGCGTTGACGGATTCTATTTTGGCGTATATGTTTCTTTTAGCGGTCGCGGCGTCGGCGTGGTTTTTAAAAACGCGCATTACTGGCGTGCCGCCGATGCGCGATAGGATAGGGTGATTAATATTCATTTTTTAAGTCCTTGTTTTGACGGGCCGCTAATATATCCAGCCGGTAATGATCTCTTCCATGGCGGATATTTTCCATTCGGCCCCGATTTTTTCGACGAAGAAAATTATAGTTTCGTCGTGGGCGTTCACTTCGCTGAAGCGTATGTGCACTTCGCCGGTGATTTCGCTGATGTTCTGGGCTATTACGTCTATGTCCTTGTCGCGCATGTGCGTCGACATTTCCTTGAGCGTCATCTCTACGATCTGCGGATCGTTCGCCATTATGTCCTGTATGCTTTTTTTCAGTTCGCTCATTCCGGCGCCGCCGTTCTTTAAAAAGCCTTCTTTAACCTCGGCCGGCGCGTTGGACAATTTTAAAATTTCGAGCAGCGCCGCGTCGGGGAGCATCGATATTTTCTTCAGGACGGACCTTGTGAAAGGCTTGGAATCGACGTATTTTAAAGCGTCGCTGAAGTTGCCGGATTTGATCATAGTGAGAAAAAGCGTGACGCGCGCCTCCGCCGTTCGCGTGTTGATGCAGGAGAACGAGGCGGCCGAAAAGCAAAGCAGCACGGCCAGAATAAAGGCGAATCTATTTTTTATGATAAAGGGCATATAAAAACCTCTTTAAAATTAATCTTGAAATGAATAATTGAATTGTGTTAAAATCATAGCGAGTATATCATTTTTTTATAAAAAGGTCAATTAAAATGTGGATCGGCGTTGTAGAAAATTTTCATCTGTCGAATAAAAAACTTTCCGCGCTGGAAACGCTTGAATCGCGCCTTATGGGAGAGTCCGGTATCAATTCGTACACTCTTCAGCCTCTGGCTCATTACGGCAGGCTGTTCACGCTGGAGGTTTTTACGGAAGCGCCGGCCGCGCCGCCGGAAGATGAAGAACGGGCGGCCGGGCGGAGGATGATCGGCGCGTTTCCGCTCGAAGATAAGCCGCAGGGGCTTGCCCGCGAGGAGGCGGTTTACGGCGCCGCCGAGTTCATGCGCTCGTTCGAAAATAATTCGCACGCCCATCTTTTCGGGTTTTATATCGACGAAATATTCCGGTCGCGCGGCGCTGCGTCGATGTTCATAAAATTATGCGAAAGGCGTCTCGCGGACGCTTATTCCATAGCATCGATCGACCTCAGCGTTTCAGAAGACAACCCGCGCGCCGTGTCGTTTTACCTGAAAAACGGCTACGGCACGCAGAAAACCGTGCCGGATTATTACGGCCCCGGGCGCGGAAGGCTTTTAATGTTTAAAACGCTGTAAGTTTTTTTGAAGAATTCCTTGAAATAGTGTATAGTGTATAGTGTATAGTGTATAGTGAACAGTGAATAGTGGAGGACTTTTGATGAATTGAAATAGGCTTTAATATAAATTAATGCTTTATTTAAATGTCAAAATACCATAACTGTTCTCTATTCTCTATTCTCTGTTCTCTAATAGTTCAGCTTTCTATTTTATGATTAAAGTATATTCGTGAAAGGTTTTGTTTTGCTCAGTTACGTACTCGCCGCATTTTTAATTTTAGCCATGCTATTCAATTTTTTCACGTCGGGCAGGGGCAGGTTCACGCTCGACGGATATGAGCTTGTGCGGGAAAATTTCGAAGAATTCTGCGCCCGTGAAGAGTTTGCGGCCGCGCCGGCGCTGAAAGCCGGGTTCGATTATCTCGTGCTGGCCGGTTTCGACCGCCTCTGCATCCTGCGCCCGGACGCCCCGTCTCCCGCGGCCGGAGAAAACTATATCGCCGCCGCTGCCGCCGGCGACGCGGTGTTCGTATTCGTCAATAAAAATTATTCGTTATATCTCGATATAATCTGCGAAGGCGGCCTGATAAAAAATATCGAGCTTACCAGCCAGTTTTACGATTCAAAAATTCATATTACGGGTTCGGACGGCAGCATGGCGGGATTCGATTCGAAATGGATCGAATACCGCGTTATCGAAAAGACCGGCGGTGCGTTCGGACCGCAGGCGGAAACGGGACCTTTCGTCGAATATCTTAACGGTGCGATAGAGCGTCATATCGAAAAAATAAAAAGCGCCCATACGGACGCAAGGTCGCCTTTTTACGCCACCGCACGTAATTACGCAAGCTGCAGAAATTACGTACGCGACATAAAAAAGATCAATAAGATGTATGAGGAGATCAAAAAATAGTTAGATATTGATCTTAGCCATCATTTCGATCGCGCGGTGCTCGATCTCCGAGTTTTTAGGCGCGAACGCCGAGGCTAGTTTGAACTCTTCGTAGGCTTCCGAAAGCAGGCTTTTTTTAGCGTAGGCGATGCCAAGAACGAAGTGAGCCTCCGGATCGCTGTTATTGATGTTGAGCGCGCGTTTCGCCTCTATTATGGCGTCGTCGAACTGACGCTGGGATATGAGCGCGGAAGCCACGGAAATTACCTCTTTGATCTGCTTGTAGGAACTTTCTTCGACGTAAACCGTCATTATGAACTGCCTGTTGATCAGAAGGAAATCTTTCGAATACAGAAGTTTATCGTCGATCGACGAGTAGATCCTGGCGTTGGTTATGGGAATGAAATCCTTCTTGCTGGTGTCGATGTTTAGCATGTCCGAGAGTCTGGTATTTTCAGTCAGGTGGACATCGCCCACTATGCGGGTTTTTTCGGTGACGATCACGACGCCGAGCGGTTCCTTGGGTTTTTTCATTACGTTGACCTCTTTACGAGGTATTTTGAATGCGCTTTTATTATCTTCTGCCAATTTTACACAACCCCCTGTCCGTTGCTAAGTAAATGTAGTTTTCATCGGCGGCCACTGCGTTAAGCTCGAGGTCGCGGCCGCTCAATTTTTTTATAACGATGTTATAATAGGCGTTATCGAATGAGACCGAAACGTCGTTGGCTGTAATGTAATATACGATGGACCGATCGAAAGATTTAGGTTTGCAGATAAAAATGTCTTTTATAAAGTTGTCGCCGATGGTGTCGGGGCCGGTTATCACGTTCTGCCACGCGGCGCCGTTGAACTTCGAGACGCCGCCGGAAGTGCCGAAATAAACCATGTTTTCGGCGTCGTCCAGCACGAGCTTGTGCACGTAATTATTGACCAGCGAAGACGTATGGTCGTCCATTACCGTGACCCTGCCGTCTTTTATGAGGTTTGCCCCGCTGAATTTCGAAGCCGCCCAGAGGGCCGATGTTTTTTCGCTGTATGCGAGCGAGGTGATATAGTTGTCGGAAAGGCCGTTCTTTCGGTTGAGGACCTCGAATTTCGTGCCGTCGAATACGGCGATCCCGCCGCCCCAGGTGCCGGCGTATATCTTTCCGCCGCCGGCGCAGACGGCGCTGACGTTGTCCGACGGCATTCCGTCGATCATGGAATATCTGGTGAAATGGCCGTTGTGGTATTTGAAAAGCCCGGCGTTCTTGTTGAACATCGAACCGATCCACAGCGTGTCGGTTTTAGCGTCGTAGAACAGCGCGCTTACAAACTGCGGCGCTACGCCCTCTACCCTGCCGCCTGCGCCCTCGATTTTTGCGAAGATCGAACCGTCGAATTTCATGATTCCGCCCCAGGTTCCGGTATAAATCGAGCCTTTGTTGTCGGGGGCGAGCGAAGTAATATGCTGGTTGATCAGGCCGTTGTCCGAATCGTAAAATTCGAACGAATAATCATTCGTGTCGGATGAAAAGCCGGCCAGCGAAGAGGCGGCGAATGAAGCGGATACGGCGCAGGCCGACAGAATGAACGCGGCGAGCGATATCGATAAAAGAGCGGTTTTGATGATTGCGTATCTATTTTTTTTCATAAGATCTGCCTTTAGAAACCGGTATTTGCCTTTACCTGGATCGACGCGGTAGGGCCGTTCCATGTTATTTCGTAGAAAACGATGCTTCTGTTCAGGTTATCGACGACCACGAACTGGTTTTCCTTGTTTACCGAGAACGCCGAAACGAATTTCGGGCTGAACTGCTCGAGATTGGTTATTTTTACGGGGAACGTCGGCACTTCGGGCGACTGCGACACGTAGGAAGAAGACTGGGCGAGCGAAGGTCTTCCCTGATAGAAGGTATTCAGTATCAGGATAACGTAAATAAGGACTATGGTCACCAGTATCTGGAACACTTTGTTGAAATCGAATCTCATAAATTGCCTCCTCGGGTTTTATTAAGGATAAATTCTTTCCATTAAACGCGGGAACGGTATGCACTCGCGGACGTGCGGGACCTTGCATATCCATGAAAGGGTGCGTTCGATGCCGAGCCCGAAGCCCGAATGCGGGACGGATCCGTATTTTCTGAGGTCGAGGTACCAGTCGAATAATTCGGCCGGAAGTTTATGTTCCGCGATTCTTTTCAGCAGATAGTCTATGTCGTCGGAGCGCTGGCTGCCGCCTACTATTTCGCCGTAGCCCTCGGGTGCGATAAGATCGGCGCAAAGCGCCAGATGGGGCTGTTCGGGATCGGGCGCCATGTAGAACGCCTTGCAGGAGGTCGGATAGCGGTGTATGAAGACCGGCTTGTCGTACGCTTCGGATATCGCTGTTTCGTCGGGCGCGCCGAGGTCGGCGCCGTATTCGAAGGGCATGCCTTTATCTTTGAGGAATTTGACGGCGTCGTCGTAGGAAAGTCTGTAGAAGGGCGCCTTTATATTCTCGAGCTTCGTAATGTCGCGTTCGAGTATTTCGAGATGCGGGCGGCATTTTTCGACCACGCGGCCAACAGCGTATGAAACGTAATTTTCGGCGAGTTTCATAATGTCGTCGAGCGTCGCGTAGGCCACTTCGGGCTCTATCATCCAGAATTCGGTAAGGTGGCGGCGCGTTTTGGACTTTTCAGAGCGGAAGGTCGGGCCCAGGCAGTAAACCTTGCCCATAGCCATGGCGGCGGCTTCCATATAAAGCTGCCCCGACTGCGAAAGGTATGCCTTGTCTTCGAAATATTTCACTTCGAAGAGATTGGTGGTGCCCTCGCATGCCGAAGGCGTGAAGATCGGCGCGTCTATGCACGTGAAATCGTTGTCGTAGAAGAAATCGCGCGTTGCTTTTAAAAATTCGTTTCTGATCTGCATCATGGCCCACTGTTTGGACGAGCGCAGCCACAGGTGACGCTTGGTCATTAAAAAGTCGACGCCGTGCTCCTTGGGCTGGATCGGGTATTCCTGGGCTATCTGGACGGCGACGACGTTCTTCACCGATATTTCGAAGCCGAGCGGCGCGCGGGCGTCCGCCCTGACGACGCCTTCGACTATCAGCGAAGATTCCTGGGTCAGCTTCGTGGCGCAAAGGTCGAATACTTCCTCAGTCACGTCGCCCTTGAAAACTGTGGCCTGGCACATCTGACTTCCGTCGCGTATGACGAGAAACGCCAATTTGCCTTTATGGCGTCGGTTATAGAGCCATCCTTTTATTCTGACGGTTTTAGCTTCGTATTTCGGCAGGTCTTTTATCAGAATGTCAAGTATACTTAGATCGTCTGACAAGAAAATTCCCCCCTGTGAATATATTTATTTTTTAAGTTTTTATATTATAACATAAAGACTTTAAAATTTTCAATGTTTTTATTGGGACATCCGCCGCCGAATTAAAATATTTTTTTGAGGGCCGCCGTTTATTTTATATCCCGGTCTTAGCCCTTGCAAAAACGGTCGGTTTATGGCTATATTTAAGTTAACGGCATATTCTGACAATATGAGGTGAATTATTATGTTATTTAAAACCGCTCTGCCGGCCTGCCTGAAAACCGGTCTGCGCGCGGCCGCGGCGGTAACTCTAGCGGCGGGCCTTTTTATTTCTCCGCTCGGGCAGGGACGCGCGGTGGCCTTCGAAGAGTCGTGGGACAGCATCGAGGCGAGAAAAAGCCCGATAAAATGCAAGCGGAAAGTGGAATCTAAAAGGATAAAATCCGTAAATAAAAATTATTCTATTCCCTTTAAAGTCATACTTCCGACCGATTACGAAGTATCGGATAAGAGGTATGGCGTTGTGCTGATGCTCTGCGGCGCTTCGGGCGCGAGGCGCGGCGCCGGTTCGGAGCCGCTGTATTTTTCCGTATGGTGCAAACTGCCGAGGGTCATGGACAACCTCGCGAAGCAGAAGCTCGGGAAAAAAGATTTTGAATACGCCATTAACGATAAAGAGTTAAAATGGTTCAATGAAAAACTGGCCGGAGATCCTTTCGAGGATTTTATCGCCGTCGATCTTTGGCATCCGTCGTCCGGAAGGGACCTGAACTATGATAAGTTCATCACCGAAGAACTTTTCGCGTTTCTCGATGAAAACTACAGGACGATACCTTCGAAAGATTTCAGGGCGATCGACGGAGCCTGCGGCGGCGGCGCCGTTGCGCTGATAACCGCGTTCCGAAATCCTGAATGCTTCGCGGCCGCCGGCGGCATGCAGACCGACCTGGGAACCTTTCCGTACGCGCTCAAATTCTTCGAGGAAAATAAAGAAAGAATAAGGGCGGCCGGCCTGAAATTCAACCTCAACACCAATAAAAATGACGTTTGCAACTCGTATTATTTTCGAACTAAAAAAGACGAAGCCGGCAATAAAATAAAAGTGCCCGACGGCGAGCTCGCCAAACTCTCGGTAATGATAGAAGAGATCGGGCTTACCGCGGAGGTAAACGTGTTCAGCCACTGCGCTCACGGCTACTCGGCTTATCGCTATCCGAACGGCCATCAGACCATGATGTTTTACAGCACACTTTTCAAGGAAAACGCCCGCAAAATGAAGCCTGAAGAGTTAAAGGCCACCGAAGTCGAACCGCAGGACGGGCGGATGACTAAAAGCGTAATGAAAGTCAGAACGGGTCAATGAGTGAAAATAAAATTCGAGCTGAATATTTTTAACCTGAGTAACTTTAGTTAGTAATAAGTAAAAAAATCTGAAAATCCGAAAGGGCTTCAGATTTTTTTATTTTTTTGGGCATGCCTTTGATATGTCAGCAAAGATGAGCCGTTACGCGCTGAATTTGTTCTGCGGACCTATGCCGGACTTATTAATTTAGGCATAATAACTTGACAGATTCAATAATTTTTAGTAAAATTAATGCATCAATTTACTTTTGTAAAGATATATAAAAAGTAAAAGTAAAGCACATTGAAGGAAGGTATGCCGTATGAAGAAAAACAAGTTCTTAAAGTATCTGCTCTTTGCTCTTTTGATTTTATTAACCTCGTTCAATCTGGCGCTGGCGGGTTCGTTAGATGATGATGATGACGAGCCGGCGGGTAATTTTCCGCCTCCGGATCCTAACTATGGCAATATTTACAGGGCTGAAATGTTATCCGACATAATGGCCAGCATCGATTCCACCACTTCTAGCGGCGAACTTACTCCCGCCACTTCTTTTTTCGTTAAAAGAAGAATAAACGAAATTTCAAACGTATTAATATCGTCTAATGAACGCGAACCGCTTTTAAAGGCGTCCGACAAGCATTACGATATCAGCGGGCAGCTCGGTGAACTCGATACCGTTTTCAACGTCAGAAAAGAATCCGAATCCGCAAGACTCGCGGTTCTGAAAAAAAACGTTGATAAACTCGCCGCTACTACCGGCAATTTCGATTCCTGCAACTCGCTTTCAGACGAAGCGCTCAAAGAAAAACTTCACGATCTTGTAAGCAATCATAAATCTCTCGGCTATACCGGCATTCGCAAGGCTATGTTTTCCGACGTCGATAACGAAGGCGGAAAAGTAAGATGCGTTTACACCGCCCGCCAGGTCAGCTGCAACAGCACTCCGAACGCCAATCCGCCCCAGGCTATGAACACCGAACATACCTGGCCCAAATCGTTAGGCGCAGGCAGCGAGCCCGCTAAAAGCGATATCAACCATCTGTATCCTACCGACACTTTCGCCAATTCGACGCGTTCGAGCTATCCGTTCGGCAACGTTACAAATCCTAAATGGGCTCAGGGCGGCTCGTCATTCGACGGCGGCACCTTCATGCCCCGCGAAGATCATCGCGGCAAAGTGGCGCGCGCGTACTTCTACTTCTCGATAAGATACAACATCCAGATAAGAGACGCCGAAGAAAAAACTTTACGCGACTGGCACCAGAAATATCCCGTCGTTCAGGACGAAAAAGACCGCAACGAAAAAGTGTTCGGCTATCAGGGCAACAGAAATCCTTTCGTTGACCGTCCCGATTTCGTTGAAAAAATAAAAAATTTCTAGTACCGGCTTAATAACTTAAAGCAAAAAAGAAAAACAATAAAATATTTTTTTAAAAAACAGGCTGAAAAGCCTGTTTTTTAATTTGCATTTGTGATAAAATTAACAGACAATTACCCGTAAAACTTAATTGGTACTTTGAAGATGAATTGAGGAATTATGGAAAAAAAAATATATTTGAATTCTGACACGCTTGGAAACGGCCCCGATGAACTAGGCAAAATACTGATCAGAAATTTTTTGTTGACGGTTCTCGCCGATGAAACCTTGAAGATAACTTCTATTTTTTTAGCCAACGGCGCGGTGAAGCTCGCGTGTGAAAATTCTCACGTGCTCGACGCTATGTCCGAATTCGCGGCCGCCGGGGCGAAGATATATTCGTGCGGCACCTGTCTGGATTACTACGGCCTGAAAGACAAACTCAAAGCGGGAGAGCCCGGAAACATGAAATTGCTGTGTTCGGTTCTCGCCGATGAAAAGGTACATGTTATAAGGCCGTGAGGCCTTCATTTTAAAAGGAATTTATGACCGACAATACAGCAGCCGGGCAATTCACGTATATTTTCGCAGGTTCGGTTCCGCTTAACATTAAAATACATTCGATGCTCGAAGCGGAGCTGGACTTCGTTACGCTCGATCCTGCGCCTGAATGGGTGACGCGCGACTGCGCCGTCGTCGTTAAAATAAAAAAGCGCGACCTCGGCCGCGCTAAAAAAATATTAAAAAATTTGAATATATCGAATATCGAATATTTTGCTTGAAACTTATTTTTTTACTTTTCTTTGTCGAACCCGAATCTTTTCTTCAGCGACACGCTAGCCCTGTCGAACAGAAAGTATGCCACCGGAACGACCAGCAGCGTCAGCAGCAGGCAGAGGAACTGCCCGCCGATGATGACCTTCGCCATCGAAGCGCGCGACGCGGCGCCGGGGCCCTTGCCGAGCGCTATCGGAAGCATGCCGGCGATAAGTGTGAGCGTGGTCATAATGATGGGCCTCACCCTGGTGACGTTCGCCTGGACGATTGCCTCTACTATGTTCATTCCGCGCTCCCTGAGGGTGTTGGTGTAATCGATCTGAAGGATGGCGTTCTTCTTTACTATTCCGAAGAGCATGAACAGCCCGAGTATGCTGAATACGTTGAGAGTCTCGCCCGTCATAAGAAGCGAGATTATCGCGAACGGAAGCGACAGCGGCAGCGTCAGAAGGATCGTTATGGGATGCAGGAAACTTTCGAACTGCGAGGCCAGCACTATGTACATCAGAATGAAACTCAGCACGAACGCCATGACGAAATTGATCATCGTTTCGCCGTAGATCTTCGCCTGGCCGAGTGCGTTCAGCCTGTAGCCGGGAGGAAGGTTCAGCTCGTTGAATATCTTTTTGGTGTCGATTATCGCCTCGTTCAGCGGCTTAACCTTGTCGTCGAGGTCCGCGCCCAGGCTTATTTGCCTTTCGCGGTTGATCCTTTCAATGCGGGTCGGCCCGACGCTGGAATCGATCGTGATGAAATTGCTTATCGGTATGAGCTTTCCGGCTTTGTTAAGAAGTTTTATCTCTTTTATAAGCTCTGGAATGTTCCTGTCTTTTTCCATGAGCCTTAAAATAATGTCGTACTGTTCGTCTCCGTCCTTGAAGCGCGAAATTTTTTCGCCGCCAATAAGGGTTTTCATCGCCGTTGAAAGATCGGAGACCTGAAAGCCCATTTCGGCCATTTTCTGGCGGTTTATGGCGATGCGGAACTCGGGTTTGGTATTGTCGGCGTTGGTGTCCGGATCAACGAAACCCCTGATCTTTTTAAGTTCTTCGACCATTTGGTCGGTGGCACGGCTCAATACGTCGAGCTCCGGGCCGGAAACGCTGACGTTGAATTTGGTGTTGCGTCCGCCGCCGCCCATGCCGCCCGGACCGCCCGATATCTGCACGCCCGTGCGTATCTCTTTGTAATCGGCCATTATTCTGCGGACCTTCTGCATGATATCGGTCATCGGATAATTTCTGTTTTTAATGTCTTCTACGACGACCAGTATTTCGCCCTTCGAGACCGTGCCCGAATCGGAGCCGCCGATATTGGTGAGAAGCGATCTGACGCCTTTGAGTTTTTTGATCTTTTCCTCGACCTCGAGAAACAATTTATCGACGCGGCCAAGGCTCCACTCGGAGGGCGTCGTCAGGTTCACCTGGAATTCGGACGTGTCGTCCTGCGGCATGAAATCTTTTCCGATATAATTGACCAGCGGATATATCAGGTAAAGCGTGAACACCGTGCACAAAATGATGATAAGTTTATTATCGAGCGACCATCTGACGAGCCAGCCGTAACCGGATTTAATTACCCTGTTTATCCACAGTTCGTCCTTTTCGTCGCCTTCGAGCTTATCCGTTTTTTTGAATAATACCGAACAAAGCATGGGCGTCGCGGTAAAGGCGACCAGAAGCGATACAGCGATGGCGAAGGCGACCGTCAGGCCGTAGCTCTGGAAGAAGCGGCCGATCATGCCGGACATGAAGGCCACTGGAAGGAATATAACTATCAGCGAAAGCGTCGTGGCCATTACGGCCAGCGCTATCTCGGAAGTGCCTTCTATCGCGGCCTGGACTGGTGAGAGCTTCTTTTCGTGCATGACCCTGAAAATGTTTTCGAGAACGACGATGGCGTCGTCTATGACTATGCCGACGGCCAGGGCAAGCCCCAGCAGAGTCATGTTGTTGAGAGTGAAGTTCATATAAAGCATCAGCGTGAAGGTCGCGATTATCGACGTGGGAATCGATATGGCCGCTATCAGCGTGGCCCTGAGGTTTCCCATGAAGATAAGAACTACGAGCGAGGCCAGAAGTCCGCCGAGCACCAGGTGCATTTCGACTTCTTCGATCGAGCCCCTTATGAAGCGCGACTGATCGCCGACTATGTCGATCTTGATATCGGCGGGAAGTTTCTGCTGTATGGTTTTTACCTTTGCCAGGACGGCGTCTACGACCTTGACCGTATTGGTTCCCGACTGTTTTTTGATCGTCAGCGAAACGGAGGGGCGGCCGTCGAGACGCGAGATGGATCTGGGCTCTTCTTCGGAGTTTTCGGCGTATCCGAGGTCCGAGATCATTATGGGCCTGTTCTTGACCCAGGCTACGATCATCGAGTTGAAATCCTGCATGCCGGTTACTCGTCCGAGCGCGCGCAGGCCGTATTCGACGGTCTTCTGCGTTATGCGGCCGATGGGAACTTCCATATTCTGTGAAATGATGGCACTTTTGATGGTGCCGATGGCGAGGTTGAACTGCTCGAGTTTGTTTTTGTCTATGACCACGTTTATTACGCGCGCCCGTCCGCCGTCGAGGCTGACTTCGCCCACGCCGTTGATCGAATCGAGCGATTCTTTTATGTCTTTGCTCGCGATCTCGGTGAGCTCGAGCATATTGCGCTGCCCTGAAACGACCAGCCTGATTACCGGCCTTGAAGACGGGTCCATTCGCGAGACCGTCGGCGGGTCGATGCCGGTCGGAAGTCTTTTGAGGATGGCCGAGACTTTGTCGCGCACTTCCTGGGCGCCGACGTCGCCGTTCTTTTCGAGGACGAATGTCACCATGACCATCGATGAGCCTTCGGTCGAGGTCGATCGAAGTTCGTCAATACCCGAGACGGTATTTACCGCCTCTTCTATTTTTTTAGTTATTTCGGTTTCCACCTCTTCTGGGCTCGCGCCCGGAAGACTGGTTCTGACCGCTACCATCGGCATATCTACGTTAGGCATCAGATCGACTCCGAGCCTGACGAAGGAAAAAACGCCGAGCACGATGAGAAGCGTCATGAGCATCGTTGTAAAAACAGGCCTTTTAACGCACGTTGCGGCTATCGACATATATTTATCACTCGCTTAATTTCTATTTTATAAGACTGCACGATTCGGTTATTCCTTTCTTGACTTTTGCGCTGTATCAGGCTTTTTAACGCCGATGCCGTCGTAAAGCTGGGAAATATTGGATATGGCGACCATTTCATCTCCCGAAAGCCCGCTTTTGATCTCGATCCTGTCGACGAACCGACGCCCGAGTTTCACCTTTTTTTCGAAGGCTTTATCGTCTTTGATAGTAAATACTTTATCGACGCCAGCGAACATATAGAGCGCTTCGGTCGGAATGAGAATGCCGGCGGGATTCACGTTCAATATGATCTTCGATTCGGCGAAATATCCGGGTTTTAATGCGTGGTTAGCGTTTGCGACCGCGACTTCGATGTCGACCGAATGGCTTTCGGGCGTAGATGACGGGCTTATCCTGGTTATTTTTCCGATGAACGTGCCGTTGGCCGCGTCGACGGTGACCTCTACCGTCTTTCCGGGAGCGATCTCCGAGATATAACTTTCGGGGACGCCGCCTATGAATTTAATGGGGTTGATCTTTATGACAGAATAAAGGGGCGTTCCGGTCCTGACGTATTCGCCCGCCGATACAAGCCTTTTCTGAATGATGCCGGCGTAAGGCGCGAGCGCGCGGGTGTCGTCGAGTTTCTTTTTAGCAAGATCCAGTGCGGCGTTTTTTGCCTGAAGGCTCAGAACCTGTGTTTTAGCGTCTTCTCGAGCGAACTGCAGGTCGGCCTCGGCGACCTTTAATTTGCTTTCGGTGTCGTCCTGAAGCTGTTTGGAGGTAAGCTCGTTTTTACGTAGCTCAGCGATGCGCCAGAAGCTCGCTTTGAGGTTGTCGTAATTGGCGCGGGCTTTTTTTACGGCGCTTATATTTTCGATATTCACGCTGTTGACGTTGACCGAAGACGTGTCGACGGACAATTTTGTCAGCGTCTGCATATAATCGAAATTGGCCTGCCTGTATTTGATTTCGTATTCGACGTCTTTGATCTTGACGAGCAGTTCCTTTTCGCCTATGGTATCGCCCATTTCCTTTGTCGTAAACTCGACCACGCCGTCAACCTCAGCGCTGACGGTGGATTCGAGTTCCGAAAAAAGGCGCCCGTTGATTTCGATAATAGTTTCGACGGTGTCTCTGATGACCGGCGTAGTCCTCACTATAAGTTCGGCGTTCGCGCCGCCCTTGTTGCGTCCTCCCGACGCGGCTTTCTTTTTTTCGGCTTCTTTGAGATAACCGAGAACGGCTATCGCCGCGATGAAAAAAATCGCGACCGCGGCGAGTTTTTTAAAATTACTGAACAATTGAGTATCATTCCCTTCTTGTATTAATTAATTATTTTTTAATAAATAGTTAGTTTAGCCAGGCCTCCGGTTTTTAAAATAGTATAGTTATGTACGCGTCTCAAAACGGCCGGCGCATAAAGCCGCCAGATCGTTTTCTGTCAAAAAGCCCTCGGCGCCGCCGTTGGCCCCGACCTTCCAGGAAGCGAATGCCGAAGCGTATTCCATCGAAAGATAAGGGTCGCGCGTTTGGGCGTAAAAATATATGAAGGCCGAAAACAGCGCGTCGCCGGCGCCTATGGTGTTAACGACGGGCCTGGTATGAACGGCTTCAAAATGCCGGAAAGCCCCGTCCTTTTTTACATATAAAAGAGCGCCGTTCGAGCCCATGCCGGCGACTATGATTTCGTTCGAGTAAAGCCTGTAAAGCCGTTTCATGAAGCCCTGCACGTCGCTGCCTATATTTTCGTCGCTCAAAAATAGAATGTCGCTGCAGCGCATGAAATCCGAGTTGTAATCGTCGTCGGCCGAGCTTACAGCGTGAACGTCGCAGGCGACGGTTTTGCCGATTTCTCCGGCCGCTGACAATAGCGGCCGCGAAAAATTTATATTACATAAAACTAATATATCGGCGTTTACGGCGGCTTTGAGAAAAATTTCGGCGGGATAAACGGCCGCTTGAATGTCTTTTAAATCGACGTGTATTTGGCGCTTTCCCGATTGGTCGAATAAAATTACGGATTGCGGGGTTTTTTCGAGCGATCTGACAATGAACTCGGATCCCAGGCCGCATTTTTTCATTTCGGCGTCGACGAGACCGGAGACGATGTCCGCGCCCGTAAGTGACAGCAGGCGGGTTTCGGCGCCTAAAGTCTTCAGCGCCTTCGCGACGTTGAAGCCGACGCCCGATATCGTCGAGTTGACGCCCCAGAAGGGGTAGGTCACCGGATAGTATTCGAGAGGGAATCTGTCTATTTTGAGCGTGGTCTCGTAATTTATAAGGCCCGAAACGAGTATTGAGGGCCTGAAGTCTGAATTAATTTTTATCATCCGCCTCTTATCGCGAGAATTTTAATATAGCCAGTCCGATCCCGCTGAATATAGTGCCGAGAAGGCTGAGTATCAATACGGTGAACCACAGCGAGAAAAAACCGTTGATCTCGGCGCTGGCGGGATTGTTTTTATCGTAGAGAACCTCGACACTGTCGCCGGCCGAATATGAAGGCGGGTTGCTGCTGATAGCCGATTTAAACTCGAACTCCGCGCCGTCCGGCGTTTTAAATCTGACCACGGGCGCGTAAACCGGAGAGCCGGACATGCCCGAATCGCCGAAGCTTCCGGAGCGTCCCGAATAGGATTTTACAAGGCTCGTCACCACGCCGCCGGCTTTTTCGGAATTGCCGATAAAACGCGAAGTCAGTTTATACGCGTAAATATCTCCGAGCAGCAAACCTATTCCGATTACTGAAAAAACCAGGCCTACTATTTTCTCGATCTTCATATTGTTTATTTTTCGCTTTAAAATTTTTTAAAATATTATTTTATGTACGGGTCAAAAAGTTCATTTTTTTTAAAATCAATAAATTTCGCTTAATATCTCTGCCGTTGAATTTTTGGGTTTCAATCGGCTTATTTTATTTTTTTCGTTTCGCTTTTATTCGCATTAAATGTGTCGGCCCAGATTATTTTCCCGGTTTTATCTATATAAACGCATTTATCCTGAATGTAGCCGGCGGCCAGCCCGTTTTCGAAATCGGAGAAGAAGCAGAATTTCTTTTTGAAATCGATCACCGTGCGGCCTTTTTTATCGATGAATATATTTTTTCTATCGAGCGTGATGCGCGCGAGGCCTTCGCTGAAAATAGCGGCGTCCTTGAATTTAAGACCGGGCACGAGAAACGTTTTGCCGGACTTGTCTATATACTTGTAATATTTCCCTGTTTTGACAAGAGCCAGACCCTCGCTGAAAACGGACACTCCGTCGAACTGGGGCTTTACTATTACTTTGCCGGCCTCGCCCACGAAGCCGTACTTGTTGTCTTCCTCGAAGAAAGCCGCGCCTTCCTTGAACCGTGATATATAATCGTAGACGGGCTGCGCGGCGAAACTTCCGAATTTATCTATGAGGCCGAAACGGCCTTTGCGCATAACTATGGCGTAGCCGTCGTAAAAATCGTCGGCCGATTCGAATTCGGCTTTGATGGCCGTTTTCCCGGTTTTATCGATGAATCCGTACTTTCCGTCTTTTTTAAAAAGCGCGAGGCCGTCTCTGAAACTTGCCGTCCATTCGAAGTTGAACGCTATCGACGTCGCGCCGCGGGCGTCGATGAATCCGTGTTTTCCGTCTCTTCTGACCGCCGCGAGGCCTTCCGAAAAACCCGCCGCCGATTCGAACTGCGGTTTGACGACCGTTTCGCCTTTTTTGTTTATATAACCCCATTCGCCGTTAATTCTGACCGCCGCGAGGCCCTGCGAAAAACCGCGCGCGGCTTCGTAGTGCATTTTAAGGGCGATCTTTCCGTCCGTCGAGACGAATCCCGTTTTATCGCCCATAGTTACGACGGCCATGCCTTCGCTGAATTTTTCGGCCGAATCGAAAATGGGCTTCACTACTACTTTTCCGTGTTTGTTTATAAATCCGCTTTTCCCGCCGGCCTGTATTTTATAAAGATGCGCGTCTGCCGCCAGGGCGTGCGAACCAAGAAGCAGAAGAAACGCGCCCGCGGCGATAAGTTTCAGCAGGCCGTGTCTTTCAGTTGCGTTTTTACCCATTTCAACTCCTCCTTAAAATGCTTTATTTTAGTTTGGATAATATTTATAAAAATCAGGATTCGGTTCCGTCGGCCGCCGCTTCGTCGGCCGCCTGAGCAGGGGTCATTATCTCCAGCTTTTTCATTTTATAGCGGAATGTGTCGCGGTTCAGGTTTAAAAGTTTCGCCGTCTGAGACTGGTTGTTGTTAGTCGCTTCGAGCGCCTTCTGTATAATTTTTTTTTCGATGGCAGTCAGTAAAAGATCGAGATCGAGGCCTTTTTTTTCGATGGTTATGTCGAAATCGGCGAGCTGTGCAGCGCTTACGGCTTTTCCGGCCCGCGCCGAAAGCGAGTCCGGGCGAGAATGTCCGGCGGCCGACCTGAGATGCAGGTGCTCCGGCGCTATAACCTGGCAGTTTTCAAGAAGTATGGTCCGCTCGATGACGTTCTTCAGCTCGCGGACGTTACCGGGCCAGAGGTAGCTTTTCATCAGGATGCCGGCCTCGTCGGATAATTTCTCTACGGTTTTCTTGAAAACGAAGTTGTAATGCTTTATGAAATGGTCCGAAAGGGCAATTATGTCGTCCACCCGCTCGCGCAGCGGCGGAATGTGGATGGGGATGACGTTGAGCCTGAAAAACAGGTCCTCGCGGAATTTACCGTCTTTTATTTCTTTCTGGAGGTCTTTGTTCGTGGCGGCTATGATCTGCGCGTCCACCGAGATGTCCTTGATGCCGCCCACCCTTTTAAATATCTTGTCTTCGATCACTTTCAGAAGTTTCGACTGCAGCGGCATGCTCATCTCGCCTATTTCGTCGAGGAAGAGCGTCCCGCCGTCGGCGATTTCGACCAGCCCTTTTTTCTGGACGATGGCGTTGGTGAAAGCGCCTTTTTCATGGCCGAACAACTCCGATTCGAGGAGCGACTCGGATATCGCGCTGCAGTTGATCTCGACGAACGGCTTCGACTGCCTTAGCCCTTTATAATGTATGGAGCGCGCGATAAGACTTTTGCCTGTGCCTGTCTCGCCTGTGATTATGACGGTAGAGATGGGGATGTCGGCGAGCTTATTGATCAGCTCGAATATTTTAAGCATTTCGGGGTCTTCGCTGAGCATGCGTTCCTGCTGGAAATGCTTCTGTTCTTTCTGCTTCAGGAAGGTGTTCTCTTTTTTGAGTTCGTTCGTCTCGATTATTTTATTGATGAGGTGTTTGAGTTTTTCGAGGCTGAACGGCTTTATCAGATAGTCGAATGCGCCGAGCTTCAGCGCCTCGACGGCGGTTTCGACCTCGGCGAAAGCGGTTATCATTATTACGTAAGTGTCCGGCTGCGCCTGTTTTATTTTTCTGAGCAGCTCGATGCCCGAATAGTCGGGCAGCCTGATATCTAAAACGCATATGTCTATGGCTTTTTCCTTGAATAATTTGTAGCCTTCCTCGGCGAATTCGTGCGAATAGACGTTGAAGCCGAGCTCTTTGAGTTCGGTTGAAAGGCTCCACCGCAGAAGTTTTTCGTCGTCGACTATAAGTATATTTTTCATAAACACCTTTTTCCATTTTTTCCCGGCCGTTTTTCCGCCGCGCTTATTTTTCGGGGCATACCGGAAGCGTTATCGTGAATTTAGTTTCTTTGTTCGGGACGGAGCTGACCGTGATATCGCCGTCCATGCTCCTGATTATCTGCTGTGAAACGGCTAGCCCCAGCCCCGAGCCTTTATGCTTGGTTGTAAAGAACGGTTCGAATATCTTTGTTATTATGTCCCCGGGGACGCCGGGGCCGTTGTCGATAACCTCGATCAGCAGCTTGTTATCTTCGACCGCCGCCCTGATGGCGAGCGCCGAACCCGGAGCGCCCGCGAGCGCCTGCTGGGCGTTTATTACTACGTTCATAAAAACCTGCGTGAACTGCTTGATGTCGATATTTACCAGCGGGTCGGCCTCGGGCGGGATATCCACTTTTTCGCTGATATCCGAGGCTGTGCCGGAAGTTTTTAAAAACGCCATTATGTTCAGCAATGTTTCGCGCAGGCGGCATTTCGTCAGATTGAGCGGCACGGGACGGGCGTAGTTCAGAAGGTTGGCGATTATTTCGTCGACGCGGTTGATCTGGCCCGTCATTTCCGATATGATCTCCCGGTACGGATCGTCCTTCGGAAATTTGGCGGAAATGACCTGGATGGCGTTTCCAATACCGGCGATGGGATTTCTGACTTCGTGCGCGACGGTTACCGCCAGCTGCAGCATGGAGCGGAGTTTTTCGTTCGACTGCTTGAGCGAATCGGTCATCTGGTTGAGCGTATGGCCGAGCTCGCCGATCTCGTCGTAGCCTTTGAGGTCGATCTTATAATCGAGGTTTCCAGCGCCTATCTCGCGCGCCGCGCCGATAAGACGGTTGATCGGAAACGTGATGCGCCTGGTGAGATAATATGAGAACCACATCAGGCAGACGAAGATAACGCATACTATGGCTATCATGTAACTTACTATGATGCGGCTTTCCTTGGACGAATTGACCGTTATGCTGTTGATCAGGGCGTTATTTTTAATGAGCAGTTCTTCAATGTCTTTATGGAGCCCCTCGCGCTTGTTGATGAGCTTGGTCATCGGGATCTCCGCGGTGTCCCACACGTCGAATTCGTCGTCGTAAGCCTGATAGGTCGCGGTTAGAAGCGAATTGAAGTTTTCGCGGGAGCTGTTGAGCCGGGTAAGCGTTTTTTTCAGCTCGCGGTTCGACACTGCGTTTTTTGCCTGCGCCATGAACTGTTTGACGTAATTGTCGAAATCCTTGTACTTTTCGACGAGCTCCTGATCGAACATTATCTCTTTGGCCTTTTCGTTGTTCAGAAGGTCGTTCGACTTTATCTGCAGGCTTTCGACAAGCTTCAGGGTCTCGTTGTAGCTGGTGAGTATGTCGGCGTTTTTGTCAAGGAGCGTTATGTTATAAATGGTTATCAGGCTTAAAAGCGTTATCAGAAAAAACATGGCCAGCACGAGCAGGCCGAGTTTCCAAAGTATTTTATATTTGCTTCCGAAGTTTATTATATTCATAAGAGTTAGAAGTTTCTGGCTTTTTTGATCTTTTCGTAGGCCGCCTGTATCTGCTGGAACCTCTGGGTGGCGAATTTGACGAAATCCTCCGGCAGGCCCTTGGCGATTATGACGTCGGGGTGGTATTCCCGGGCGAGTTTTTTATAGGCATCTTTAATTTTATCGGCGCCGTCGGACGGACTGCAGCCGAGCGCGGCGTAATATTGTTCCATGGATTCGTTCACGCTTCGTCCGCCCGTCGACGAGCTTCTGTCGCGATTATGCGCGCCGTCTTCGCCGCGGTTCTCGTACCGGGCTTTGAACGATTCATATTCGTAATCGCTGATATTGAATATTTTTTTCGCCTTTATTATAAGGCGCTCTTCGTTTTCGTGAAAAACGCCGTCGGAATAGGCGAGGCGAAGGAGAAGGTCGAACATCGTCGTAAGTATGTTGCGTTCGTTCCTGAAGAGCGAATTAAATTGAGTAGCGAGGCCTTCGAATGAATAGCCTGAATTTTTGGCCGCGTTGAATATTTTAATGGCCATGTCGCGCTTTTCGGAAGCGAGCTGCAGATCGTTTTTTATGAAATTATCCACCAGGATTATCTCTTCGCGGCTGACGACGCCGTCGGCCTTTGCCATAAGCGCGAGCAGCGAGAACATGGTGAGGAAAAATACGTCCTGTGCCTGCTCGGTGTTAAAACTATCGCTGGTCCTGCTGTCTTCGTCATAATCGTACTCTGCGCCGGCATCGCGTCCGGTGTCATCCGTAACGGCGCGGTATCCGTCGTAAACGAAATTGGTGCGGCAATTCGGGCAGATCCAGCGGCCTTTTCCGCCCACCATAATGTTGGCTCCGCAGCCGGGACAGATAACAGGAATCCCGTTGGCGCCGTTTTGGCCGGTGCCGGCCTCGCTCACGGCGTTTCCGAACACGGCGCCTATTATGCCGCCGATGGGGCCGCCCACCATGAAGCCCACAAGGCCGCCGAGGAAAGCTCCGCCTCCGCTCATTTAAACCGCCTCCAGCGCCGGCAATACTTCGCCGTTGATATATTCTATGACGGCGTCTCCGGCGCCGATGACCTTCGGCGAGATGTTTTTAAAGTAATCGGGCGAGTAATCGTAGTCGATGTTTTCGGGCTTTATGCCGATGAAGGTGTTTTTAGCCGCGGGTATTTTCCGTTTGAAAATTTCGATGAGAAGGTTGATCGACATCGAGTGCGTGGAAACGGGCGCTTTCGGATCGGCCAGAGAGTCTTCGTAAAAAATGCGCATATCGCCGGGTTTTATGGAAGCGTCGCTGAAGTCGGCGCAGTCGATATAAAAAATTACGCCGGGCGAAAAATCTATTATTTCGTCGACGAAGTTTTCGGGCGTAGTGGCGGCGGCGATCAGAAGGACCTCTTTATCGCCTGAAGGAGTCGAGAATCTCATGGAGTTTTTGTAGTCTTCCACGCCGAGGCGGCCCTCGATGACGCTGCTTACTATGTGCGCGCCTATGGCGTCGTCGCGCCTGTTGAAATTTCCGATTCCCATGAATACTATTTTCGCGGATTTCGCGGAGGCTTCGGTTATACGGCTGAATATTCCGCCGGCCGTTTTATCGTTGGTTTTATCGTTCAAACAGATCATTCCGTTCTTATTGATTTTTGATGATATTATACATAAATTGCGGACAATTTGCAAGTATTTACTTGAAGCTGACGGGTTAATATTTCAGGTCCCCGAGCAGCTGATGCCTTTTTCTTTCATCTTGCGGTATAATTTATCCAGATCGCCCCGCGCGGGGATGCCGACCATATAGACCGACTCGCCTATTATCGAAAACTGCATACTGCGGGCGCCCCATTCGGCCCGGTCTATCGAGGCCGGATAAATTTCCTTCGCCTTTTCGGATAGAAGCGTTATTTTCTGGTTGTCTGAGCCGCGCCAGATAAGCCTGTCGGTTTTAGACTCGATATAAGGCCCTGAGACCAGCACGTCGATGACCTTCAAGATGCCGCGATATTTAGATCTTAAGCGGCTGTATGTATATCCAGAATAAACGAGTATGTCGCCCGGTGTTATCGTCCTTAAAAAAACACAGAGATCGTAAAGCGCCTCTGGCTGGGCGAAAGGCTCGCCGCCGCTGATCGTTATGCCGTCGATCTTTTCGTCCCTGAAACTTTCGAGCGTTTTTATGAACTCGGAGAAGGCGAGCTTATGGCCGGCGCCGGTATCCCAGGTGTCGGGATTTATGCAGCCCTTGCAGCGTATCGGGCAGCCCTGGAACCAGATCCCGAGGCGCGTTCCCGCTCCCAGATTTTTGACCGGATAGTGTATTTTATTTATATAGATTTCTGCGGCGCTCATAT
>Ga0154467_1040_pt1 | contig 29762 bp, 17 predicted proteins | sample RifGroC2_FD_105660 | JGI IMG/M metagenome (GOLD analysis project Ga0154467, IMG submission 105660) | Candidatus Wallbacteria bacterium GWC2_49_35 | reverse complement strand
ACCGCGGAAGCGGCCTCGAAAACGTTCCGAACCTTATTTTAAAGCGCGGCGTCGCCGCGGTGAGGACCGAAAGAAAATATTTGACCGGCGATTTCATTTCCGACTTCGGACCGGTCGTAAATTTCGGCGGCGTTTCGGAAAACCATAATATAATAAACATAAGGAAACCTCCTCTTTATTCGATATTCTCTTCCACGGGCTGCGTTCGCAACTGCCGGTTCTGCATCACCGAAAAAAAATACGTAAGACGCGAAACGGATAACGCACTCGCCGATTTCAAAAGCATTTTATCGCTGCACCGCGGATTTCTGGCGCCGCATTTCATGTTAGTCGACGACTGCGCTTTCGGCGACATGGACCATCTTAAAAAACTTCTTTCCTCGCTGGCGGAGCTTCGTGCAAGATCTAAATTTTCGATAATGATGCAGTTCCACGTAAAACCGCTCCTCAAAGATCCCGCCATCGCGCTTCTCATGAAAAAAGCCGGAATAACGACCCTGATGATGGGGTTCGAGTCGGCCTCGGACGCCTCGCTCAACTCCGAAAATAAAGGGACGACGGTCGCTGAAAATATCGCTGCGATCAAAATATGCAGGAAATATGGGATCATCCCGTACGGTTATTTCGTGGCCGGCTTCGACGCCGATACAGAAAGCGGCATCAGGGATATTTTCGACTTCATATCCGCGCATAAACTTGTGGCGCAGGTCCTGCCGGTGGGCGTTGTTGAAGTCGACCCGGACGGCGTTGCCGTCGAAGGCGTCGCGAAGACGCTCGACTCCTATTCTTTCGGGGCCGCGATGAAGGTCTCGCACGTTCCTCGAGCTATGAGTCCTCACGAACTCCAGGCCGTTTTGATCGAAGGATACGACAGGATATATTCGTTCAAAAGGGCGGCAGGGCTTCTCAGCGCACGCGAAGCGGTTTATAATCTTTTTTTCTCGATCTGTTACCGCAGATGGCGGCCGCGCCTCGTCGCGCACCTTAATTACCTCAAACTGCTCGCCAGGTTCGGCGGCGCTAAAAAGTTCTCCTGAAACTCTTAAATTTTTATATTTTTTTTAGCCGGGTGAATTGACATTATGGACATATTAATATATAATTGTTTGAACCGTACCGAAAGGACGGCGCATCAAGAATTTATTCGTTACATGCCGCACCGGCGAAACATAAAAATAAATACACAATTATACGCAAAATAACAGCAGGAGGGTCTTATGGTAAAAAAATCTACTAACGCTCTGGTTTGCTCAATTTTAATGCTTTTTATCTGCCTCGCTCCGGTTTTCGCGGCTGACGCAGCTGCTCCCGCCCCTGAAGACAAGGTTTTGTTTTTCGTTAACGAGCCTTCTGAAATGTCCTTCGTCGAAATGGGCAAGATCATCTCATACGTCGAAAATTATTACCGCAACGTAGGCCTCGTAAACAGCCAGGACGTTGAAAAATTCTTCCAGGCTTTAAGAAACCACGGCGCTCCGGGCGCAGGCAGTTCCAAGGCCTATGTGGCTTTAGTAGTTCAGGACTCCTCGCATCCGTCTAACACCTCCTACTCCCCGACGGGCGTTTTAGCCGTGCGCGGACAGTTCGACAAGGCGAAGGTCATCGACATATTGAAGCGCCACTACGTTGAACATGCGACCAAAACCGGCCACGAACAGCATTTCAGCGAAACTCAGAGCGGCAGCGTTACCGTCCACCGTTTCGCGCTTCCAGAAAAAGACCGCGAACTCACGATGATCAGTTTCGGCGACTACAGCCTGTTCGCATCCGCCAAGATCGGCGACACCCGACTTCTGAAAGAAACCGCTAAAATGCTCCAGGACAAAACCTTCAAAGCCAATCTTTACTCCGATACCAACGTCCGCTTCCTCATCAAACCGGACGAGCTCGACAAGCAGAAACTTTCGAAGATCATAAACGATAAATACGAAGATCTCAAGCAGAGCAAAGTCCTTCTCAAACGCAAAGGCTTAAAGGGCTTTTTCACCAGACGCTTCGCCGACCACAAGGTAAAATTCATAAACAGCGCGATCGCCGAAATGAACGACGTTGATTTCACCGTCTACAGAATGAGAAACGAAAACGCCAACATGAAAAGGGTTTCGGTAGTTTCCACGTTCGCCAATGAAGGTATCGCCCGCAAGGTCAAAAAGAATATACTCAACCATCTTAACGACGCTATAAAAGGCGCTTCGCATCCCGAGGACAAACTCGGCCTGTCGAACGTTAAGATCGTCGCCGACGGCAACAAATGTTCTATCGAAACCGAACTCGGCACCGAAGAAGAACAGCTGCAGTGCTTCGCGCTGATCTCCTCCTACGTGGCGCGCTCGATAATCAGACAGTAAAAGCCCCGCGTGTAAAGGCAAAGATGAGATTCTACTTCGTAGATAAAGTAACATGTTTTAAAAAGGGTTCTTCGATTAGCGGCATTAAAAACGTTTCTATGACGGAACCCTTTTTTACTTTTCATTTTCAGCGTTATCCGGTTATGCCGGGCGTTCTGATAATTGAATCGCTTGCACAGCTCGCCGGACTGATGATCGAAATGTCGTTCGAGGAAAGCCGCTACAAAAAAGCCATTCTCTCGATAGTCGATAAAACAAAGATCAAGTTCATGGCGAGGCCCGGTGACCAGATATTAATGAACGCAGAGCTGGAAAGCATTTCCGAAGCCGGCGCCGTCTGCTCCGCGAGCGCGAGCGTCGACGGAAAACTTCTCACCGAAACAAGGCTCACGTTCGCATTAATGGACGCGGGCGCCGTTTACGACAAATTTTTGGAGGACGAGCGGCTCGCGCTTATCGACACTCTGATGCGCGATTTCAGCCGTAAAGATCAAAACTCATGATCCAGACCAGATTCGACGATTCTAAAGACCTGTTTAAATTGATCGGCGCCGGCGCGAAGGTCGGCATCATAGCCTGCTCCGACTGCGCGGCCGCGTTCAAGACATCCGACACGAAACGCGTTAACCAGATCTGCGATCGGCTTTCCGGACGCAATGAAATACTGTTCAGGCTTTCGGTCAGTTCGCCCTGCGATGGTCGCGTATTCGCCAGGCTCGCAAATACGGCGCCGCGGTTCGGCGAGGCGGAATGCTACATCGTGCTCGCATGTGAAGCCGGCCTGCGTACGGTTTCGGCTTATATCGCCGAAGCGAAGGCCGCTTCCGGCGCAGATTTCAAGATCGTATCGCCAGTTATAACGATATCTTACGCTATGATCGCTCCCGATAACCAGCCTTATAACGCCTGCATTTTCTGCGGCGAGTGCCGGTTCGAAGGCAGGGTCGGACCGTGTCCCGTAGCCAACTGCCCGGCGCACAAAAAAGAAGGGCCGTGCCAGGACAGGACCGACGATTTCTGCGCCCACGGCACCGAACGGAGAAAGTGCTCATGGCTGTAAACAACTCCGCCCGGGTTGAAACGGCTCTTAAAACCCCCGCGCTGCTTATGAAAACGCCTCTCAATCGGGTCGACATCCGCTTCATAGCCGACTCCATTTTAAAATACGGTGCCCGGACGCTGTTTTTATATGAAGACGCCAGCCTGAACGTGTTTTTGACAAAACTCGAATTGGAACTTGAACTTAAACTGCCTCTGGATTACGGACTGTGCGTCAATTTTCGCGACAAGAACCGCGAGGCGGTGGCCTCCGACGTCATCAGCGCGCTTGAAACCAATTTCAAATACCTTTTTTTGAGGGAGCCTTCCTACTCCGGGGTCACGGCGGTCAACCATATCGCCGGCTGCGATTTTATTTCCGATATCAGAAAAAAATACGCCTCGAAATTTGGCATCATCGTCCAAAACTGCTTTCTACACGGAGCCGACGAAGAACTGCTTCAAAAGCATTTCGCCTGCGGGGCCGACTTCGTCGCTACGCTCAATGCGAATTTATCGCATGAGCATTTAAATAAATACGGCGGCAGGCTGATAAAACTGAAAAAATCCGCCGCGATCGAACCGCCGTACCCTGCCATGGAAATGGAAAACACCATATTCGAAATCGACCTTAAGCAGGACGCGTGCGTGGACCTTTTTTAAAAAACGACCGGACGGGTAACGCTAGCCCTTAAAGGCTGAACGGTTAAATTATTATGGAAGATTTTTTCACCCGTGAAACAGGCAGGCGCCTCATATTATCGGGAGCCGCCGCCGCGGCCAGGGGAGCTTACGAGGCCGGAGCGGGCCTGGTACTGACTTATCCCGGATCGCCGGTGGTGGAGTCTTTCGAGATTCTGGCGGAGGCGGGAAGCCCCGCGGCGGACAGGTGCAGCATAATAATCAACGAGCATGTCGCCTGGCATCAGGCCCTCGGTTTTTCTCTTGCAGGCGGACGCAGTTTCATAATAATGAAACACGTCGGCGTGAACGCGGCAGCCGATCCCATGCACTACTCAGCATATACGGGCGTGAACGGCGGAATGGTAATCCTGGCCGGAAGCGATCCCGGCGCGAACTGCTCCACTGGCGAGTTCGATATCAGATTTTATTCGCTGCACACGCATATTCCGATCATAGAGCCACGCGATTTCAGCGAAACCGTCTCTTCAGTCCGTAACGCCTTCGACGTATCTGAACGATATAAACTGCCCGTCATGGTCATTATCCCTTCGGCGCTCTGCTACGGCGTGGGCACCGTCGACTCGGGCACCGTTGCCGACGCGAAACGCGGAGCGCCTTTCGTCAACTCGCGCGATTATACCTGCGTCGGACCTCTTGCCGTCCGCCGTCACGAATTATTGATGAAAAAGATCGCCGGCCTCCGCGAAGCTCCGTTGTCCTGCGATGAACCCTCTCTGAAAAGCGCTTTCGATAGCTGCGGGCGCGGCGCGCTTATAGTAACGTCCGGAATTTATTACGATTTCGTAAAAGAATCACTGCGCGAAACGGGACTCGAAAGCGCCGCATCGGTTTACGCGCCGATCGTCACTTACCCGCTGAACGAAAACGAGCTGCTCGGCGCCATGAGAGCGCACGATTACAAAAAGGTCATTTTTATAGAAGACCTCGAAGGTTTTCTGGAACTTACCATAACTTCATTCATGGCTGAAAACCGGATATCGGCCGAAATATACGGCAAAAATAAATCAGATAATTTCGGCGAACTGAAATATCCCGCGGTGAAAGAAATTCTTCAGAAACTGCTGTCCGAAGATTACCGCGAACCGGCCCGGCCCGTTTTTTCGCTCGAACCCGAACCGCGCGAGGGCACCTTCTGTCCCGGCTGCCCGCACCGCGCTTTTTTTTACGCACTCACTAAATACCTCTCGCCAGACGACGTCATCGGCGGCGATATAGGCTGCAGTTCGCTGCCGCCGCATTTTTCATCATGGCTCACCTGCATGAACTCCGGCGCATCGATCGCTTCGGGGACGGCTCTGGCAGCCCGCGGCGGTCAGACCGATGGCGGGAGAGCGCAAAAAACGGTATCGCTCATCGGCGATTCCACCTTCTTCCACAGCGGCATGCAGACCATTCTCGAATGCGCCGCGTCCGATTCGAACCAGATCTGCTTCATCCTGGACAACGGCTGGACCTCTATGACCGGCCATCAGCCGACATTTACGACAAGGCCGCCTGCGGGAAGCGAAAAAGCCGACGAAAGAGTTTCCATTAAAAGGGTGCTCGAGGCCTTTGGCGTGAAGCGCATTTATGAAGCCGACCCTTACCGCGTCGACAGGTTCATGGCTCTTCTTAACGAGTTGACTTCGGACGTACGCAAAGGTTTCGCGGCGGTCATCGTAAGGCGCGAGTGCCGCCTGCAGGCGAAAAAGCGCGCCGCATCTAAAATCACCAACGACGGCGCGTCTAAAGCAGAAATTTTTGAAATAATCAGCGCGCGCTGCGCGCAGTGCAACGAGTGTTACTCTGTATTGACATGCCCGGCCATATTTAAAAACGCCGGGGGCGATCTGTATATAAATCACGACATCTGCGACGGTTGCGGCGTGTGCCGTCAGATCTGCCCTAACGGAGCCATAGCCAGGATCGAGGTGCGCTCATGAGCGTAAAAAATATAATTATAACCGGCATAGGCGGCCAGGGCGTTCTATATCTCAGCGCCATACTCCGCGGGGCGCTCGCGCGAAAATACGGCGCCATTTCAGGTTATGATAATCGTGGCGGCGCGCAGCGGCTCGGTCATGTCGCTTCCGTCATACGTTTCGATGACGCTGACGGCCACGGCGCAGGCCGCGCGCCCGCGATCGATTTCGCCGATTTCGGCTGCGATTTCGCTATCGCGCTCGAGGCCTCCGAGCTATTGAAATTCAACCGCAAGTTTGGGACCAAAAGCGTCATTATAACCGATGAATTTATAATGCCGCCTACCAACGTAAGGCGCGCCGGCGACGAATATTTTAAATTCGATCAGATAAAGACGCATTTCGAAGGAATGGTCAAAAAGTTCATCCACGGCGATCTCAGAAATCAGGCGGCCGGCCGCTTCGGAAATCATCTTACGGCCAACCTTCTTGCTCTGGGGTGTTTTATAAAAGAATCCGGCGGACTATTGTCCTGCGGCGATTTTAAAAACGCCTGCAGCGAAAAAGACCTTAAAACGATCGAAAGTTTAATGGATAAAGGGGCCGTCAAATGCTGATATACGGCCTGATGAAATATATCGAAAAAATACCGGCGCGCTACGATAAAATGATGAACGTACTTACTCTCGGCGGCCATCGAAGATCCCGCCGGACAATTCTTTCGGCGGTCAAACCAGGCGCGCGCGTGCTGGACATCGGCTGCGGCAGCGGAATTTTCGCCGCGGAATGCGCGGGCAAAGGGGCTTTGGTCACAGCCGTGGATTCCTCGCCGCAGATGCTTTCAATACTAAAGAACAGGCTCAGGGGAAGCGAACTCGAAAATCGCGTCAGAATCATCGAGTGCGGCTCGGCTTCGACCTCCGCGGTTTTAAAGGGCGAGAAATTTGATATAATCGTAATGTCGATGATGCTCGGCGAACTTTCATCCATTGTGCGCGCTAAAACCATAAAATCCGCCGCCGAACTTCTCGGCGCCGGCGGAACGATAATCATCTGCGACGAACTGTGGCCGGAAAACCTGATTTTAAGCGCCATTTATCATTTCCTGTTCTGGATTTTCTTCATCCCTAATTTCATACTCACAAGGACGCTTATAACTCCGGTAAAAGGCCTCGGGCGCGATCTGGCCGCGGCCGGCCTCGAAATTCACTCCCGCAAAAGCCTTTTTATGGGCGTCATTTCGATCTTATACATCGGCGAAGCCGGGCGCAAGGTCGTCCCCTGCGACGGCGAAAATGAAGGATAGTGAAGCATGGGCGCGATAGAAGACATCAGAAATTTTATAATAAGCTGCCGCTGCGTGCTGCTGCGCTACAACCCCATCCGGCACGACTGCGGCGTGATAGCCATAGGAAATCCTTCGCCCGATTCGCCGGTCTTCGTTTCGGGCAATTATTTCCACACCGTCAAAAGACTTATCAGGGAGCTTCGCGGCCTCGACTGCTATCTTCTGGTGGCCGATTCCGCCGGTATCAACGTGTGGTGCGCCGCGGGAGTATGCGATTTCAACGAACACAAGATCGCCGACGCGGTCAATTCTTCGGAACTTTCAGACATGGTAAGCCACCGGAAACTCATACTGCCGCAGCTTTCAGCCGCCGGAATAAACCTTCCGGCCCTTCGCGCGGAATGCGGTTTCACCGGAGCGTTCGGTCCCGCAAACCTTTACGACATCAAAGCGTTCGTAAAAAACGGTTTCAAAACCGACGAAAAAATGAGACTGGTCAGGTTCAGCGCGGCTGACCGCTACTATAACGCTTTCGGAATGTTCGGCGTTTTTCTCGTGCCCGTGATACTGCTGCGGTTTATCATCGGAAGAAAGTTCGATAAGCATCTTCACTTCATCGTAGCGATAAATTTTATAAACATATTCTCCAATTTCATGTTCTACAGCTCGCTGCCGTTTAAATATCCCTCGAACAATTCGCTCTTCATAGGCGCTCTGGTCCAGGCGGCCATAACGGTCTATCACGCCGCGCGCGGCCCCTTCAGGTTAATATCCTTTCTGGTCTGCTCGCTTGCGGCCTTCATCGTTAATTTCCTGGTCTCGGTCGACATGCTCGGCTCGACGCCCTTTTATAAAACTACGATCGTGCACTGGCTCAAAACCGGCGACAACAAAAGCCTATTTCAGCCGGTAATATCGCCCGGCGCGTGCGTCAACTGTATGAAATGCGCCGAAGTATGTCCTAAAGGGCTTTTCACGGCCGCGAGCGCCGGAACGGTAACGGTCGATTACGGCCGCGAGTGCTGCGAATGCCTTGCCTGCGTGAAGCAATGCGCGCACGGCGCGATCCGCAACAAAAACGGCAGAGATTTCAAGGACGACATCAAAAGCATTGAAAATATCGATCGAATTATGGAGATATAATATGAATAACGACTGGATCGATTATGTAATCAAAAATAAAGAATATATTATATTTACTTCCGGCGGACGTTTTTTTATATTCTTTGCCCGCTATAGCTCACTTCTGGAACTCGATAAAAACGAATGTTTCGAAGGCGGGCTCTCGAATTTCCGTTTAAAGGCGGACTTTCTCAAAAAACTGGACGCGCTCGCGGAATGTCCCGGCTCATCAGGCGCCTTGAATAATATCATATCCAATAAGACACTGCTGAAAAATTATAACGGCGGACTTCGTCCGGCGGCGTCCGCTTTAAACCTCGATCTGACGCCGCTGTGCAACCTCGACTGCGTCTACTGCTATGCGAAGGGCGGCGACTATGAAACACAGGAGCGGACTATGAGCGTGGAAACAGTCCGCTCGGCGGTAATTGAAGCCGCTGGCGCCGGAACGCTCGACCGTTCGCGCAAATTCCGTTTCGAGTTTTTCGGCGGCGAACCGTTCTTGAACCGGCGGGTCATCGAAGAAACGCTGGAATTCGAGCGCGCCGAAAGCTCCCTTTTCGAGCGCGAAAACGATCAAAGCGGCGCACGGAAAGTTTCCGCGAACCCCGTCATAAACAGGATATCAACCAACCTGACCGTGTTCGACGATAACATTCTCAAAACGCTTACTGAAGGCGATTTCATAGTGTCGATCTCTATCGACGGCACCGGCGCGACTCAGAACGCTCAGCGGCCTTATAAAAACGGCGGCGGCTCTTATGACGACATCGTAGAAAACGTCGGAAAATTGAAAAAGGCCGCTCCGAACATCAAGACGGTCGCGCGCATGACCGTCTACTCCAGTCCCGAAAGATTTTTAGACGAATTAAAAGAGATAGTCGCGTTGAACCTTTTTGATTACTGTTCGGTCTATTGCGCCGCCACCGACGATAAAGGCGGCGGCGACCTGGCGGTAAGTTCAGAGTTCATAAGTTCATATAAACGCATGGCCGCCGAATACGGATGGCTTCTGTCGATCGAGGGCAATATTTTCAAGGGTTGCCTTGAACTCAACCGTTATATACGTTATCTGACCGACGCCTCCTTCACGGCCAACCATTGCAGGGCCGGCCGCGGATATTTCACGCTCGCTCCCGACGGCTCAGTTTATCCATGCCACAGGCTGATCGGTAAAGCCGGATTCAAGATCGAAGGCGGCCTCAAAAATATTTCAGCCGCCGATAGCGCGTGGCGCGCGAGCGTGGACGAACGCGAAACATGCTCCGCCTGCCCGCTGCGATACATTTGCGGAGGCGGCTGCAAACAGGAAGCTCTAGTCACGGGCGGCTCGCTTCTCTCCGCGAACCTCAAAATATGCGATTTCGCCAATCTGCTTTTCGAATCCGCTTTAATAGCGATAGCGAACGCCGGCGCCGAAAATCTTAAAAAGGCCGTTCCATCGAGCGACGAGCTGAGCGATCTGTTCGTTTTATGCGGGCGCGACACCATTAAAAGCGATCCCGACGCGCAAAAATCTCTGCGCGAAATTTTAATCGGATACATCTGCGTTTCAGGGCTTGTCATGTTTTTAATTTCTTTTCTGGCTTCTCTCGCTTTCAGCGCCGTTTCATTCTTTCCGCTCTTCTGTAAAGCGTCTCCGGCCTCGGCATGCCCGGGAACGAACGAGCCCTGGCATGAATTATCTATAGAAAGCATGGGAACCACTTACCTCGAAGCCGGATATTTCACATCATACGGCGAAGCCGACGGTCTCGCGGCGAAAAGCGTCAAATGCCTTGCCTGGTCGCAAAAGCGCAAGCTCCTTTTTATCGGCTCGAAAGAAAACGGCGTCATCTTATTCGACGGCAAATACTTTTCGCCGCTGGTGACCGTCCCGCCCCTTCCATCCCCGAATATATTATCCATTTGTTATTCGGCTGCCGACGACAGGCTGCTGGTAGGCACGAACGCCGGTCTGGCGATAGTTTCGGGGCCGGCTCCGAATTCTTCAGCCGCTGCGGCGGTCGTTAATTTAAAGAACAGCGATATCCTCAGCGACACTATATACAGCCTTGCCTGCGACACAGGAGGAACCGTGTACGCCGGCACCGATCACGGTTTTTTTACTGTATTTTCAGGCACACTGAGAAAAGTCGCGAACAAAACTTCGACTGGCGTGGAACTCGGAAGGGTAAATTCCATTTACGCCGGCGCGAATAACCAGATCTATATAGCCACCGACCTGGCGGTTTTAAAAACCTCCGACTGCAATAAATTCGAACCTGACGATCTCGCAACGGGCAATCGCGCCAACGGCGCCACTAAAATTTCGAAATTAACGGTCCCGGCCCCGGCCGGTCCCGATACCGCCGAGATTAAGATCGACGAGGATATTGCGTTTTCGTCCTCGCTGGGACTCACGATTTCGACTGCCGGCGGACGTGCGGTCAATCTTGGCGTGAACGAGGGCCTGCCGGAAAACTGGGTCAGCTGCTTCGGCTGCGACTCTTACGCGCAGGAAGCGAACAAGGCGCAGATAAACGTAGACGCGCGGCTCGCCGGTAAAAAGAGCGACGACGAGCCTTTCGACGCCGACGCCCTCATGAAAAAACTCTCAAAATTCGCCTCGCCCGACACGCAGATCACCCGTGAAGGCGACAGCGTCATTTTAAAGACCAGAGATATGCAGTCGCTGCTCGGAAACGTCGACTTCGTCGCCGTCAACGACGCCTACAATTTGTTCAACTTGATTCAGAAAGTTCCGGCGCCTAAAAATCCGGCGCTTGAATCCCTTAAAAGCGGCCTTTGGATAGGAACGAACAACTCCGGCCTTGCGGTTTACAACGGCAGCGAGTTCGTAGTATTCAACAAGGACAATTCGCCGCTTACATCCAACAGGATAACCGATATCCTCTGCTGCCCTGAATTCGTCTATATAGCCACCGACGGCGGCGGGCTGGTCAGATACGGCCAGTACGACGCGCCTTCGCCCGGCGCCGAAGTGGAAAAGATCCTCAACGGAAAGCAGGAATTTATAAAGGCATACGGCAGCGACATATATATGGGCGGAAAGTCGGGCCTTTACCATTACAATCTGATAGATTCCACATGCGAGATAATGCCCGAAAAGCCCGAATTGAAAAATCTGCGCTCCTTCTGCGCGGACGATAAAGGCGTCTTCTACCTTGCTTCCGGCGATGCCGGAGTAGTAAAACTCTCCGGAAAATATAAAGACCCGAAAACGAATAAATACAGGTTCACTTCGTTAGCGACCGTTTCAAAGAAGGACGGAACGCCCGGCGGAGCGTGTTCCTGCGTTTATTACATAGAAAACAAAGGAGTCATAGCGGGCTTTTCAGAAATTTCTTGCAAAACTTCCGAAAAATGCGTTATAATATCACCCGATGGAAAGATCGCGGCATACGCCCCGCAGGGCGGCGCGACAAGTGCTGACTACGATACTACCCAGCCCACGCTGGCGGCGCCGGCGGCGTTCCTGGCACTCGACGAATCCGTGATAACAGGCCTCGGCGAAGGCGGCTCGAACGCCCTGGTCTTTTTTTCCGGCTCGCTCTGGCAGTACATGACGACGCCGCTTTCGTGCGTTTTCGCCCGCATCGATTCGATAAACCGGGGCAGGGGCGGCGAAATTTATATCGCGGGCGATTCCGGTGCCGCCGTCTTCAACGGCCGCGAATGGAAGAGGATCGATAATAACGGCGGAGTGGCGATCACCGACAGCGTCTGCGCCATGAAGGACACTCTTTCCGACGGCGTGTGGATACTGAAAAAACACGCGTCGGGAACCAATATAGCGCAAAGTTCGGTATTGACCTATGGATCTAAGAACGTTTCCTACTCGAAGGTTCTCGAAGGAACCGGCGTATCATTCGCCCAGCTCGATCCTTATATATTCGTGGCCACCACAAAGGGTGTTTATAAGATCAAAAAAAAGTAAATAGAAAAGAGGCAAAATCTTGAAACCATTCATACTAGGCATAGCCGGCGGCTCCGGCTCCGGAAAAACCACCGTCACGCGCAAAATAGTTTCGGCGCTCGACTCCGATTCCATAATTCTTCTCGATCACGATTCGTATTACAGGGACCAGTCGCACCTGCCTTTCGAAAAGCGCACCGCGATAAATTACGACCATCCCGACGCGCTCGACAACGATCTTCTGCTCGAACATTTAAAACAGCTGCGCTCGTTCCAGCCGATCGAAAAACCTCTCTATAACTTCGTCTCCTGTACCCGCTCATCCGAGACCATGAAGATAGAGCCCAAAGACATAATAATTCTTGAAGGGTTCCTTATATTCAGCGATCCGCGCATCAGGCAGATGTGCGACATCAAGATATACGTCGACACGGACGACGACGTGCGCATAATACGCCGCATCGAGCGCGATCTCAAAGAGCGCGGCCGCTCACTCGAATCGATCATCTCGCAATATTTCGCGACGGTAAAGCCGATGCACCATCAGTTCGTCGAACCGTCCAAACGGTTCGCAGATGTAATAATTCCCTATGGCGGCCACAACCAGATCGCTATCGATATGGTTTTGACGCAGATAAAATCCAAGTTAAACGACAACCGTGAATAAGACAACCGGATGAATAAAATACTTAATATCAACGACAACTTCGAAAAACTCAAAGATTATTTAAAGCACCGGCTCGAGTGGGAAAAGCTGATCCTGAAGATATCGACGGGCTTCATCAACGTGCCCGGCGATAAGATCGACGCTCAGATAAATTCCTCTCTCGCGAAGCTCGGCTCTTTTATGGACGTCGACCGATGCTATATTTTCGAGATATCCGCCGACCGCGGCAGCATGAATAATACATTCGAATGGTGCCACGAAGGCGCTTCACCGCAGATCGAAAGAAACCAGAAAATACCCGTAGACCCTCAATCGTTGTGGATGCAGCGGCTCTTTTCCCTCGAAGTAAACCACGTTCCGTCCTTCGATTCGCTGCCGCCGCACGCCATAGCGGAAAGACAGGTAATGGAGATAGAGTCTATAAAATCTCTCGTGGCTGTTCCGCTGGCCGGCGCAGATGGGCCTTTCGGCTTTATAGGCTTCGATATGATACGGCACGAAAAGTCCTGGTCCGACGAAGACATCACGATGCTTAAAATTTTCGCCGAGATCATAACTAACGCGCTTAACAAAAAAAATATGGAGATGGAACTTATCAAGGCCAGGGACGAAGCCGAGGCCGCCAACAGGCACAAGAGCCAGTTCCTGGCGAACATGAGCCATGAAATAAGGACGCCGCTCAACGGCATACTCGGTTTCGCAAAACTTCTCGAAAAAAGCGAGCTCAGCGCGGCGCAGAAAGAAACTGTCGGCTTCATACATAAAAGCGGAAAACATCTGCTGTCGCTTATCAACGACATCCTCGACTTTTCGAAGATCGAAAGCGATATGATCGAAATAGAAAAGACCGAATTCTGCTTCAACTCTCTTGTGGATGACGTCATAAACCTGAACATCATCGGGGCCGCTAATAAAAACATCGAACTCATATGCAAGGCCGACAAAAAATTCGACGCCTGCCTTATCGGCGATCCGGCGAGGCTTAAGCAGATACTTTTCAACCTGATCGATAACGCCGTTAAATTCACCGAAAAGGGCAGCGTGACGCTCGAATGTAAAACACAGTATGAAAACGCCGAACGCGCCGCGATAGAAATTTCCGTTACCGACACCGGCATAGGCATACCGCCCGACCGGTTAAAGGAAATTTTTAAACCCTTCACGCAGGCGGACGGGTCCATAACCAGAAAGTACGGCGGCACCGGCCTCGGGCTTACCATATGCAACAAGCTCATCCGCCTTATGGGCGGCTGCGGGCTTATAGTCGAAAGCGTTCCCGGCTCCGGAAGCAGGTTCTCTTTTTCTATGCATTTCGCGAAGACCGAATGCACCGAAAAGTTTCGCCCGCGAACGTTTTCCAGGCCCGCCGACGCCTTCTGCGACCCGTCAGTCGATCCTCAAAGTATCCGGGTGCTGGTGGCGGAAGACGATCCGGTCAACGCATTTTTAATGACGCGCTTTCTGGAAATGCTTAACTATAAGTTCAAGATAGTCCCTAACGGGCTCGAAGCCCTTGAGGAATCGAAAAACTCATCCTACGACATCATTTTCATGGACGTTCACATGTCGGAGCTCAACGGCATCGAAGCCGCGGCGAAGATCCGCGAATTCGATAAAAATATCCCGATAATAGCCTGCACGGCCGACACCGCTAGAGCCGATATCGACGCCTGCCTCAAAGCCGGAATGCAGTCTTACATTTTCAAACCTTTCGAATTGAACGACATCATACAATCTATCAATACTTTCATCAAGCCCGAATAAAAGCCGCCGCGTTTTTGGCGGTTTTATTTTTCATCTTCAGGCGCGGTTATTAAAATTAAAGCCTCCGCCGATTTTCTTTTGACATATGCCGAATGGTGTGGTAAAATAATGACGTTATTAATGAACGGCCGCCGTTTTTTCTCGTATAAACCGGGCCGCGCAAATTTTTATATAAAAGAGAGTCAATTACAATGTCCGAATATATTAAAAAAATGATTTTTACCGCTTCATGCAGTTTTTTAGCGCTGGTTTGCCTGGCCTCTTCTTTTATTGCCGCCGCGCCGGCGTATGCTATTGAAAAGCGACCTTCGCCCGGATATTTTTCGCTCATAAAGGTAACGCCTTCTCCGCAGAACGGTCAGATCCGCTCAGACACGATTTTCCGGGCCGAATTCGATTCCGCCCTCGACGCGAGCACCGTCAATGAAAGGTTCGTATGCCTCACGCTCAACGGCAGGCCGATAAAAACGGAACTCAAATATCTGAAAAATTCCAATACCGTCATAATAAAGCCTTCAGGCGGACTCAGCTACGATAAAATATACAGCCTCGTCTTTAAAACCGGTATAAGGGGATATGACGACGAGCGCCTGAAATGCGCCGTAATGTATCAATATTCGACAACGGCCGACCCCGGCCGCGGCGCGGTCAAGATAATTTCCCAATTTCCTCTGCCGGGCGCCGAAATCTACGACCCGCGCCCCACTATTTTTGTGCAGTTCGACCGGCCCCTGACGTTCAATCACAATGAAAACACCGAAGACCTCACTGAGTATATAAGCCTGTTCAATAACGACGGCCTTGTCCCGTCACGGGTGCGATACAACCGCATCCTCAAAAGGCTCGAACTTTTTCCCGCCATCGAACTTAAAAGCGGCGTACTCTACAGCGCCGCCGTGAGCCGGAAAGCCCGAGGCGCCAACAACAAAGGGCTTTTCGAAACGTACGTCTGGCAGTTTCGGGCCTATAAGCCCGTTTTTTATCTTACATCCTCCTATCCTTCGGCCGCCGATAAATTCATAGGCTCTTACGACCGTATCATGCTCACGTTTTCAGAACCCCTCGATTCACGGACCGACTTCGAAGAATTTATAAGGATATGCGATCCGCAGGGCGGCATAATCAACGGCAGATACATGGTTTATAACGTCAAAAGCCTTATATTCATGCCCGACTTCGCTTTCTATCCCGGAAAATATCAGATCAAGATATCCGACCAGCTGAAATCCTTTAACGCCAACCGCATAAACGGCGTAGTCACGATAAATTTCAGCGTCGCGACAGACGATTACAATGTTGGTGAAAAAATACGTGACAATTAACGATTCGATAAAACTCAGAAAGGCTTCCTCAAAAAAAAATGCGGGCACTATACTTCAGGCCGCGTTGTTTTTTGCGTTTCTTTTCTTCGCCGTCACGGTGTTGCCCGCTCACGCGCAATCGCTCAACCAGTATTTCGAGCAGAAGTCCAACGGGTTCATCTCACCCGATCTGGCTTTTTTCGACCACAATTCAAAACCGGCCTTCGTATCGGTCGATTCGGGCACGCTTAACGCTTTCGCGATAGGAACCGAATCGGCTGTATGGAAGTATAAGATAAGGGCAAATTCTAAGCTCAGAAAGCTGTCGGCCTCATTCGACCGGTCAAAACTTCTGCTGCTTCACGAAGACAACTCTTTTGACATAATAACCCTGGCCGGCGGCGCGCTTGTTTATTCCGAAGCCGCCCCGTCTCCGGCGCTCCTGGTTTCCCCGTCGCCCGGCGGATTTGTCGTTATAAAAAACGGCGCGGCATATGAATTCACCGACGGCGCCGGCGAAAAACTGGACGCCATAGCCGCCCGGGACGCTCTTGCGCTCGATTCAATTATAACCGACGGCGGAATTTTTTACTTTTCTATCCTGGGTCCTTCCGGCTTCGAGATCTTCGGAGGCTCCAGCGCCGCCGGCGCGAAAAAAGTCTCCGGCGCGGAAACCGCCGTTTCATTTTCGACTAAAGCGCTTCTTTACTTCAACGTTAAAAACGGCGCGGAAACGCTCAAATACGCCTTCGCCGACAACGGAACGGTTAAAATCTACGACTGCCACGCGCCCGAAGCAGTTTATAAAAACGAAATTAAAACCGGGACGCCCGTGCTCGCGCTCTACGGCTGTAACGGCCTCGCCGATTCTTCTTCCGCCGTTATCGCCAAATGCGAAAGTTCATATCAGGGCTTCAGCGACGGCGACTTCTCGCCGCTTTTTACTCTGACGTCCAAAGCCAGAACTTCCAGCCTTCCGGCCGCGATCTACGCTAAAGGCGCGGGCCCGTACTTTCTGTACTACTCCTCCAACGACACTATCGCCTTATATGATATCGCAACCAAAAGCCAGGCCGCCGAATTCAGGCTCGAACAAAAGCCCCTCGCAGCACCGCTGTGCGGTCGTTATTCAAAAGACTCCGGCGCCGCGTTCTTTCTGGTGCCCTTCGCGAGCTCCGTGCTCTGCGTTCAGATACAGGGACTCGCCGCCGCGGAGGATTTTTATTTCTCGTCCGATATGAATTTCGCCGCCACGCGAATGGCGCCGGCCGGATACGGCTCCTTCGCCGCTCCAGAAGTACTTAAAAACATCGATAAAGAAAAGATCATCGAGTTCTATAACTCGCATAAAAACGAAACCCACATGGCCGCTGGCGCATTCATCCTTGTTCTTGCCCTTCTCTTCTTCCGAAAACGCTTTCGCGTCCCCGGAAGACATTCCGCGAAGAACGGCGGAGAGGCGAGCGCAGGGCAGATAGAGCGGCTGAAGGAAATGCTCGCTTCCAGTCCGGAAAATGTCGAACTCATACTCAATCTCATACAACTTCTGAAAAAAGAAGAAAAATACGAAGAAGCGGCGGAATATTATAAAAACCTTATAAAACTGCGCCCGCACGAAGAGCAGTATTACGAAGAACTCCTCGATCTCAGGCAGGGATATTTTCATTTCACGGGCGAACTGGTCGCGATTTACAAGAAAAAGGCCAGGATCAAAACCGTTATCGCCGCCTACGAGGGCAGAAAAGCATCCTTAACGCCGGCGGACAGTAATTACATATTCGTCGCGCGCATACTCTCACGCCTTTATATCGAAGATAAGCCGTATCAGGGCGAAGGCCAGGCGGCCTCGCCGGAAAACTCAAAAAAAGCCATAGCTCTGATCGAAGAGATACTCAAGATAGAAACCAACTCCATCGACGAACTGACCACTCTCGCCGCGCTTTACACAAAGACCGAGGAGCACGAGAAAGCGGCGGAAACGCTGAAAAAACTGGTGGAGATCGACAGGTCCAACAATCTTGTCAACCATTACTCCAGCCTTTTTTCCATATACAACAAACTGGCCCAGCCCGAAGAGGCCGCGGAGATCTTCAGGGTGGTAATGGAGTTAAAGACGAGCGCGGCGGAAACGATCCTGCCGCTCGCGCTGGAATATTTAAACGAAAGTTTCAAGAACGGAAATAAAAAGGCCGTTCTCATCTACGGCGACTGCATCGTCAGCGCCTATAACAGGCAGAAAAACGTCAACGCGGCGCTCGGCGTCATCGACAGGATACTCGCCGCCTATCCCCAGGAAAAGGCGATGCTGAAGAGAAAAGCCTTCCTTATGCTCGAAAACGAGGTCGAGACGAATATCCTGGATATCTTCAAACAGCTTTGCGATATGTTCCCCGGCGACGCGCGCATAAAATTCGAGTACTGCAGGTTGCTTTATAAAAACAAAAAATACGACGAAAGCCTTACCATCATCTTCGATTCGCTCAAAAAGAAAGAGACCGAAGATAAATACGCGGAACTTTTTTGTCTGATCGCGGGCCTGTTGATCAAAGAAAAAAATTACCAGCGCGTAATAGATCTCGCGCCTTCGGCCTATAAGTTAACCCAGAAAGCCGCTTGCCTTAAGTGCCTGGCCGAAGCCTACCTCAAAAGCGGCGACATCGACAGGGCAAACGACATTTATCTGAAGGCCGTCGAACTGGCCCCGGACGACTCCGAGGCTCAGAAACGCCAGAAATACGTCAAGACCCTGATAGACGAACGCGGAATAATCGAGATGAAGACCGCCGGCACGGAAGATATCGAACTTTCGATCGACGGGGAGCAGGTAGCGGTCAAAAGAACCGCCATAGACATGGAAAGCCGCGTTCAGGTGAGCCCGTTCGAGATACAGACGGCCGAGGCGAAACTCTTTTACGAGAAAGGCGACTATAAAAAGGCGATCCCGCTCTTCCAGCAGCTCGCCAAAACCGCGCCTGAGAGCAAGCGCGCGCTGGTCATAAACATCTACCTGATAAACTGCTTCCTGAAAGAAGGAATGGCGTCCGCTGCCGAGAAAGTATACGACTCGGTCGATTCCGAAGCCATGAAACTCTCGCCCGGCGAGCAGCTCGCCTTTAAATTCAAGGCCGGCGGAATATTTCTGGAAAACGACCGCCTTGAAAAAGCTGAAGCGGTCTTTTCGGATGTCGCCGCCATTGACATGGGCTATAAAAACGTCGGTGATATCATCTCCTTGATCAAGAAGAAAATAGTTGAACGCCAGGCTGAAGCGCAGAAATTCATCGCGGCGCAGAACGCACCGGACGACTCGGAGCGCACGATGATCGCGACCGTCGCCACCGAAACCGACTATATCGACAAGCGCTACAAGATCCTCGGCCAGCTTGGAAAAGGCGGCATGGGAATAGTTTACAGGGCCACCGACACTGAAACCGGCTCTACCGTCGCGATAAAAATACCGATACTCTCCTTCAAGGACGACCGCGGCTTCATGGACCGCTTCGAGCGCGAGGCCGACCTTTCAAGCCGCCTGAAGCATCCGAACGTCCTGAATATATTCTCCGTCGTCAAAGGCGAGCTGCCCTACATGGTCATGGAACTTCTCAACGGGCGCAGCCTCAAGGAAATCCTTAAAGAGAAAAAATCGTTCACGCCCGTAGAGATGCGCGACATAGCCGTCCAGTGCTGCGACGCGCTCGCTTACACTCACGGGCTCAATATCATACACCGTGACATAAAACCCGAGAACATTATGATAGTAGAACAAAACGCCGTCAAAATAATGGACTTCGGCCTCGCGAAAGCCCTCGACGAATCGAGCATGACAAGGGCCGGCACGATCATGGGCACATTCGCTTATATTTCGCCCGAGCAGTGCATAGGCGAGCAGGTCGACAGACGCGCCGACCTTTACTCGCTGGGTATAATGCTCTACGAAATGCTCACCGGTGAAAAGCCCTTCACCTCAGGCGACTACGTTCATCAGCATCTGAAAGTAAAGCCCCAGGCGCCGACGAAAAAAAACCCTCTTATACCATACCCGGTCGAAGCCGTCGTGCTCAAATGCATCGAAAAAAAGCCCCAGGACAGATACGCCACGGCTTCCGATCTCAGGGAAGCGCTTTTGAAAATCGCATAGGAGTTTTAAATGAAAAACCTCAAAAAAAGACTCGGCGATATGCTCGTCGAAAAAAATATAATCACAGAAGAAAAACTTTCGGAAGCGCTGAAACAGCAGAAACTCAGGAAGCAGCGGCTCGGAAAGGTTCTGGTGGACCTCAACTTCGTAACTGAAAAAGCCATACTTAAAGTACTTTCCGAGCAGCTGGGCATCCCTATAATGGACATATCGACGACCGTCATCGAAGACGACGTCGCCGGTCTTATCGATCCCGATTTCGCCCGCGACAAACTGATCGTCCCGCTGATGATCGACGGCGGCAAGTTGATAGTCGGCATGGCCGATCCTCTCGACGTATTTTCGATAGAGAAGCTCGAAAGCTCCGTCGACATGCCCATCGACGTCGTGATATGCCCCGAAATGCAGATAACCAACGCCATATCCTCGCTCTACGGCGCCATCAATAAAACGGTTTCGGCTCTGGTTTCCGAGGCGGAACTCCAGTCGGAGCAGGAACAACAGGACCGAATCGACGCAGAGGTCGTCGACCTCATGGGACGCGGCGAGGAAAACGACCCCGTGGTCAAGCTCGTTTCAGAGGTCATAAAAGACGCCGCCGCGAAAAGCGCGTCGGACATCCACGTAGAGCCGACCGAAAAAGGCCTCATCATACGGTTCCGTATCGACGGCGTTCTGATACATTCTCTCGACATCGACTCGAAACTGCAGAACCGCTTCATCGCGCGAATAAAGGTCATCGCCGGCATGGACATCTCCGAAAAGCGCCTTCCGCAGGACGGAAGAATGCAAATCAAATTCGAAAAAACGGTTATCGATATCCGCGTGAGCTCGCTTCCGATCGTATGGGGCGAAAAGATAGTCATGAGGCTCCTCGACAGGTCTTCCGTACAGATAGGCATCGACACTATCGGCTTTTCGCCCGAAAATCTCGAGTATTTCAAAAAAGCGCTGAAAGCCCCTAACGGCATTATTCTGGTCACCGGCCCTACGGGCTCGGGCAAGACCTCCACCCTTTACGCCGGTCTCAACCTTATCAAATCTCCCGAGATCAATATCGTTACGGTTGAAAACCCCGTAGAGTACAGGCTCTCGCTCATAAACCAGGTCCAGGTTCGCCCCGAGATAGATTATTCCTTCGCCACCGCCCTGCGCGCAATACTCAGGCAGGACCCCGACGTCATAATGGTCGGCGAAATACGCGATATCGAAACGGCGCAGATCGCCATAGAATCCGCGTTGACGGGCCATCTCGTACTTTCGACGCTGCACACCAACGACGCGGCCTCATCGATAACCAGATTTTTAGAGATGGGCGTGCAGCCCTTTCTTCTGACATCGACCGTGGTCGCCATAGTCGCGCAGAGGCTGGTGCGTAAGATATGCCCTCACTGCAAAACCGAGTATAAGCCCGACGAAGACACGCTCAAGATTTTAAAGGTGCCTCAGAATAAATATAAATTTTACACGGGAGCGGGCTGCCAGTCGTGCTTCAACACCGGCTACCGCGGACGCACCGCGATACAGGAAATACTGGTCATCAGCGATGAAATAAGACATAAGATCTTCGAAGGGCGCTCCACCGAAGAGATCAGAATGGCGGCTAAAATGTCGGGCATGAAGACCATGCGCTTCGACGGTCTCGCTAAAGCCATAATGGGGCATACTACGATAGCGGAAGTGCTCAGAATGACAAAAGCCGATGAGTAGCGGATACCGTATAGAACTTTACGGACCGCGTAAAAGCCCGTTAACGACGGGGACGCTTAAAAAACGACGGGCCTTCACGCTTATCGAGCTGATATGCGTTATCATGATCCTGAGTTCGGTCGTCGCGATCTCTTATCCTTCGATGATCGCTTCCTATCATCGGCAGAGGCTCAGCTCGAGCGCACGCGAGATCTCCTATGAACTCGCCGGGGCGCGCAGCCTTTCGATAAGCCGTGTCGACGACAGAGTTTACGGCGTGTTGTTTGATAAAGAAGGCTCCTACAGGACCATGGCGTTCAAAAGAGGCGTCAGGATAGAAAAAGAACAGCTCCGCGACCGCGAAATATCGACTTACTACGGCGAAAAAAGGTATTTGAATCCCGGGGTCATAATTAAAAATTTCGAACAGGAACCGGCCGGCGCGGAATTCGTGATCATATTCAGGGCCGACGGGGTCGCGACCGGAGATGCGATAAACTTTCCCCTGCCGGACGAGATTTCAAGAATCGTATTAGCGTCCGGGTCGGTGCCGGGCGAAATCAGCGTAAAAATAAGCAAAACCACCGGAATCAACAATTTAGAGTAAATATGCACACTGATTCAAGACACTCGCGAAAAATAATAAACGATTTCATAATCAAGCGGGGACGCCGGCAGGGATTCACTCTTTCGGAGATAATGGTGGTCGTCGTTCTGATCTCTATCGTCACAAGCTCCGTTTATTCGTTTTACGAAATCGGGGCGCGCGCCCACAGAAGCGCGGTTGTCCGCGCGGAGTCGGTCTCGTCGATGAGATTTCTGCAGAAACTTCTTATAGACAAGGCCTCGCGAAAATCCGACGGCGCCTACAGCGCTTTCATGAAAAAAGACGGATTCGCCTCTCTGGGCCGCGAAAAAATAGAAACTATAATGGCAGCGGATATTCACGCTAAAAACGAGCCGCTTTACCGCGCCGTCGGCTATTCTAATTATCCGCTGCACACATCCTTATCTATATCTTCAATAGGGCAGGACGCTCTGAAACGCAAACTTCCGCTTTCGATCGCCGCTTCAGCCGATTCTTTCGCCGGCGCTTACTTTTACGAGGCGACCAGAGAAACCCTTGTAAGCGGCAGCGAGAACTTTAAAATAACTTTCAACCACTCTCCGGCGAAAGTTTTCGGCGCGAGTTTCCTCGGAGTGGGAAATTCCGCCGTCATATCGACTAACGCCTCGGACGGCACGCTGGAAATAAACACTAATAATTTATGCGACCTTACCGGGCTCATAGGTTCCGCTCCGCCGGTAAACGTTTCTTTCCAGATCGGAGCCCGCGCCACTTCGCCCGTTACCGCAAGCGTTTTCGACCTGCTGTTCTTTTTCGACTCTAACTTTCCGCCGGCCGAATCTTTAAGTTCGAATATATCGCCCGGCGATATTAAAAAATTCTTCGTCGAATCAGCCTGTGTTCTTTGCGGAGACGGCGTTATGTTCTACGAACACGATACCGGGGAAAATTTTATCAACCACGCCATATATCTCGAAACTCCCACTGACGCCGACGCCGAATACGACGGCGACGGCAATAAACTTAAAACGGTCCGCTACGCCCTGGCGAAAAAAGAAAATGGCGAATGGAAGGTATATAACGACGTAATAATGAGTAACGCCATTATGTTTGAATTCGCTTATTTCGATAAAAACGGCGAAATTTTAAGCGCGCCCCCGGGCGAATGGAAGTGGAGATACGCTCCTGTTGTCTCAGGCTTTTTTCTGGAAGCGGTGACCTCGATCGGCGGAATTAAAAATCCCATGAAAATGACGTTTCAGTTCACTTCTCAATAGCGGAGGCTATACGCATGGCGATCAGCAGCATTTTTAAAAAAAGCAGGCCGGGCGCGGACAGGCGCGCGATGTCGATACTCGTCGCGCTGATAATCGTTTCCATCCTGCTCATGCTCGCGAGCGCAGGGCTTAAAATATCCTCGGACGAGTCGGAAGTGACCAGTTACGATCTTTACGGCATGCAGGCATTCTGCGCGGCCGAGTCAGGAATAATGCACGCTTCAACGAAGCTGGCGGGCGACTCGTCTTTCCGCGGAAAAATAACCGGCACGATAGAGGTATCTTTAGATGCGGCGGCGGGCGACGGCGAAGGTTCCGAATACGATCGCGAGATGTCTTTTTACGAAGCGGAGGTTTCAGCCGCTGAAGAAAGCGGAACCGGCGCCATCCAATCGACCGGTTCTTTTATGGGCGTAAAGCGCAAACTTCGCGCGGAAATAGAAACGATAAGCCCGCTCAGAATGAAAAAAGCGAAAGAATTATTCGATTAGCGAACTGACCGTGAAAGTCCATTTAAACGTGGAGATAAAATTCTCCGACGGTGTGTGTTTATGAACAATATCAATAAAAAAGCCTTTACGATACTGGAAATAATTATTACCATAGTTTTCGTGGTAATAGTCACCGCGCCGATACTCAACACCTTTCAGCTCAGCGAGCGGCTCAGCGAAAAAAGCAGGCGCGGGTTCATTGCGCAAAACCTCGCGCGCGAGATGATGGCTGAAATATCTAAAAAAAGTTTTTCAGATCCCGACGGACCGGACACCTTCGAAACCGCCCTTCTTCCCGGCCCTACCCACGAAGAGTACGCAGCCGACTTCGACGCCGGCAGAATCACTAACGGCACCGACGAAGTTTCCGGCGAGCCGCGCATGCTGAACGAAACGCTCGTCAACCGCGCCAAATTTTACGACGATATCGACGATTACGACGGATACAACACCGACGAGACGATACTTCCGACCGACGCTTCGGGCCGCGAGTTCGTCTACAACGGCGGCAACGTCAACGAAAAATTCAGGGTCAAGGTAAGAGTTTCGAGCGATGCCGCATTTTCGGGCGAGCCTTATACATTCATCGATACCGCGGAGGTCATCGGCGCATCATCCGCCGTGCTGGCCGCCACCCGCGATTCGAAATATCTGCTTTTAACCGACCCGGCCACGAACCTTACCGAGATATATAACGCAAGAACGGGCGCCCGGCTCGACAATCAGCCCAATTTCATCGCGCCTTACGCTTACGGCGATGGAACGAACACGCAGGGATCGGATCCCGTCAGCCTGAAGGACCTGCGCGATACTCCTTTCGAGATCGACGTCGAGGGCGAGCCGCTTTCTCACATCTATCCGCTCGGTCCCGCCGCAAAAACCATAATCGGCCCGGCCGGCGATCGTTTCTACACGCTTCACGGGGCCGATATCAACGACGACAAATTATTTTCAGCGGTCTCGACAATCGACATGAACACCTTTAACACGCCAGAGGTCTCTTTCCATAAACTCGACGATATAAACCTTGTAGCGAAAGGCCTTCGCTCCAATTCGATAAACGCGGTGACGGTGGACAGCAAATTCAACGTTTACGCCGCGACAAACGGCGCCGGGCTCATGAAGAGCGACGACAACGGCGAAACATGGTCGCGCATGGTTTTTTTGAAAACCGACGACACTCCGGTAACCCGGGTCAACTGCCTGGCTGCCACGCAATATTCGGAACGCCATCTCAACCGCAGCGTGGTACTGGCTGGAGGCGACGGCGGCCTTCTTATAATAGAGAACAACAGCAAAAAGACATACCGCGACGCGAACATAAGCGACTCGCAGAACGTGACCGCGCTCGCCGTGGCCGAAAACGGCTATACCGCGGCCGGACTGGACGACGGCTCTATTTACGTTTCGAAGTGCTTCGCTATGGAATACGGCAAAAACGACTCGAGCATGAGCAGAAAAAAGGGGCCTGAATCTAAAAAGGTCAACGCCCTGGCCATAGACGATAATTACCGCGTCTGGCTTGGAAACGAAAGCGGCCAGTATTACAGCGATGACGCGTTTGCGAATCTTTCCGGCGACGAGTGCACCTGGAAAGCCTTCACGTCGGAAACGGCCGTCAACTCAATATACATAGACCGCAGCCGCAGCATGCCCGCGCCCTTCATAGACCTTCCGGCGCGCGAAGCGCCCGGCATAAAATGCGCGCCTGCGCTTCTTGCCGACGACAACGGCCTTCATTTTTTTTACCTCGACGATTCCACGGACGGCGGCACCGGAAGCGCGATCGCTAACACCAAACTTTGGTATATGCGCTCCGCCGACTTCGGAAAAAGCTGGAGCGAGCCGGTAAGGATCTGCCACACGCCCGACGGCGAGTCGGCCTGGGCGCATTCGGAGACCATCGACGCTAAAGGCTCGATCCACGCAGTATGGCAGAGCAAGCTCTACAGGAACGAATGGAATATTTTTTATCAGCGCAGCGACGACGGCGGGAAAAAATGGCTCGCCGAAGACAGGTGCGCCTTCAATCAGTTCGGCGAGAAACCTCTGCATTCTTACGGCTTCAAAACGGGGCTCGAGGCAGACTGGGTAAAATTCGGCGCCGGAAAACTTTCGCGCATCGGCGCGTCGGCCAACGGCACTGTCTACTGCGTGACCTCGGCGAACGACATGCATCCGTACCATTATTCTTTTCTTTCACCTTCAGGCGGAAAAAACTGGAACAGCGATTACGTAATGTCGGTTTTCAAGCCTACCGATATGCCCGTAGGATACACCGAAAGCTTAAACGTTCTCAGCGAAAAGAATAAAATGTTCAACGTCGCCACCATCGGACCCGATTATTCGATGCGCGTTTTCTTTGAATCCGATCTTTACGCGCGCGAAGACAGGATCAACGTGAACAACTTTAAGCTGACGGACGTCATCGCCAGCGCCCCGCCGGCTTTTAACGAAGCGCTCAACCTTCTGTACTGTTATTGCCGGCAGGACTCATCCGGCGAGATAACTTTAAATTCTGCGGTTTCCTACTACCCTTACTACGATTTCAAAAACACCACTCTAGATATAAGTCCTGACCAGATCTTCCGTCCCCAGATGCTTCGTAACAACGCCTACCTTTTTTTCGGCATGAAAGCCGACGCTTCCGTCAAGACCTCCGACGGCGCCACCGGAAGATTTTTCATGGCCCGCTCCGACGACTGCGGCAACAACTATTCATCACCCATATTCGTCGATTATCTTTACGGCGCCTACGATCAGCCGGCGAGCGCGCGGCACGGCTCGAAAATATATCTTCTCAAAAAAAATGTGGAAAAGTCTCCTCGCTCAGGGTTCGCCCTTTCATCGATCCCGCCGCAGCTTGCCATGTGCGGTTCCGACTCCGCCGCCTTCAGTTTCGACTGCGACATGGCGCCGGTCAACGCCGTCGATAATTACGAACTCGGAGCGAAAGTGAACTCCATTTCGGGCGACGACGACGGAAATCTCCTCTGCGCGACGTCGGACGGCCTGTACGTCAGAAATATTAGAAACGCCAACGCCGTCATCGATTATTCGAACCACGGCCCGGAATACAGAAAGGGCTTCGTTTTATTCCCGCCCGGCCTCACCAAACACGAAACGTTCTCCGATCCCGGCGGCAGAAAGCTCGGATGGCTGAAGTTTTTTGACGGGGTGCACGTAACGGGCGTCCATGCGGAAAAAGGCGGCACTTACTGGGCCGCGACTTTAAAGAGCGGGCTTTACCGTTCCGTCGATTACGGCGCGTCATGGACGCAAATAGAGGCGAAGCTTTCAAATATCGTCGACATATCGCGCATCGAGCGCGGAAAGGCCTCCGAACTTAACAAAATCAACCTGACAACCAGGCGCTTCAACGTAGCGGACGAAAGCAAAAGGCTTGTCATGGAAACGCTATTCATTATATACAACCTCTCAAATAACGCCATAGAAAGTTTTTCAGTCCTCGCCTCAGAAGAAATGGCGAATCCCCTGGACGACGGATCGAAGGCGCGGTGCTGCGCTGCAGCAGGCCCCGACAACTCACTGATATTCTTCTATAATCCTTCCGATTCGATGATTTATTATAAAAAGCCGGATTATCAATATAAAATTTTTTTTCAATTGTTCAAGGTATACCCGGTTCATGATATTTTCAGCAAGATGGACGCCGAAATCGGCAAAAACGATGTGCTGGAGCTTAGCTTCAACGGCCGGCTCAAGGCCGACGACTGCAAATTTTCATTTCTGCCGGCTCCTATGGCTCATCTGAGCCTTATCAACGAAGGAACCTTCATAAATTCCTTCGAACTCAAGCTGAATGAAAGCGTCAGTGAGATAGATCACTTTTATTCCGCCGTACAGGATTCGCCGGCCGTTCCTTATATAAGGGTGAAATCCTTCACAGGAAACTCAGATTCAGGAGGCGAAGCCAGTTATATCATCGAGGCGAACTTCTCGGCAGACATAAATCTGAAAAAAAGCCCGCGAAAGTTAAACGTCCCAGTTTTGAGCGGCGTTTCGAAGCTCGTCTGCGGCCCCGACGGCGATACGTTATACGCTTTGAGCGAAAGCGCCGGCAAGGTATATCGCATAAGCGGAATAAAAGAAATGATAAATATTCAAGTAACGCAATATTCCAGAAACATGAACAACCCGTCCGACGTTCTTTTTTCTCCCTTCGCATCGGGAAATCATGTCAAAGCTTATATACGGTGCCGCGACAACATAGTCGAACTCAACGGCGATCCGCTAATTTCTTCGCCCGTACCCTACGAAATAGCCGGATCGGTCCTGACGGACAATAACGAACTTCTGTTTTACGACTCGCTTACTAAAAAGATCTACAAGTGCCCGCGTTCGTCGCATAAAACCGTTCTTGTGAGCGTCGTTTACAAGGACGAAGGCGCCCTGATCTCCACGCCGCCGGTCAATATCGCCAAAAAATTCTTTTCGCGCGATTACAGCGACCTTCCGTCCGCCTCGAGGGAATACATAAAATATAACTACATCTATACCTCCCGGGATTTTCCCGACGGCATAACGCCTGAATCGCCGCAGAGATGGAAACCGGCTTCCGACTCGGACGAAACGATTTTCAACGTTTACGTCGTGGACTCGATCTTCAACATAAACGGAGAATTTTACGTCGACACAGGCATGGCGCTCAAATTCGCCACCGCTGATAAAAAGAAATATCCGGGCGACTTTTCCGGACGGTCTCCGGCCTCCATGAGACGAACCGGCGGCCGCATGATAGTGTCGGGCGACGTCAATAAAAACGTTTTGCTTACATCTTTGGACGACACGAGCGTTCCGCCATCCATTTATAACGCGCCCGACGGCGAGTATAAGTCCGCCGCCGGACTTCCCAATATCCAGCTCAGGATGTCGAAATACGAGCCTCCCCTCTACGATCAGATCGGCGGAGTCCGCTACGGCGACTGGGGCGCATCGGACGGCACCGTGGACGGTTCGCACGGCGGCCTTTACGTAGCGAACGGAGTGGACAGCAGCTTCATGCTCAGCCACGCGTCTACGAGATACGGCCTTCTTTACGGCCGCAATATTTACACATACAGCCTGCTGCCATTTAACATCAACGATTACGAAACTGCATGGAATAAAACCAATGTCTACGTCATAGACAACTTCACAGAAAGCGATTCGAAGTTTATTCTGAAAAACTGCGGTGCGCTCAGGATCGGCCAGGGCTCGATCATAAAGATAGACACCGGCGCCTCCTTCATCGTCGAAGGAAAGCACGACGAAATATTTCCCCACTGCACATTTATTTCAGACGGCAGTCCCTACGCCCCCGTGGTATTTTCGCCGCTGGGGCTAGCGGGTGCCCGCGAAGGGAAAAGCCCCCGGGCGGGGGCGCCGCTGGACTGGTATCGTATAGCCATCGAAGGCACCGCGGAGGTCGCCAATATAAGAAAAACGGAAATTAAAACTATCGCCGATCTTGAATTAAAAGGCTCAGACGCTTATTTCAACGGCTGCGACATAAGCGGCATGGTGGTAATCGGGGCAGGCACACA